>QWCR01000130.1_pt1 | contig 57904 bp, 55 predicted proteins | sample 1972581 | NCBI WGS metagenome assembly QWCR01 (sample SAMN09866703, study PRJNA288562) | Human oral metagenome isolate pre4_saliva, whole genome shotgun sequencing... | isolation source: mouth | host: Homo sapiens | place: USA: California
CTGCGCTGAAGCTGAAAGACTCATAACTGCAGCACATACTAAAAGTAAAAGTTTTTTCATTTCTAATAATTGTTATGTTAAAAAAATAAGTTTATTTAGAGTGAGGACATCTTACAAAAAGAATGGTTATAAAAACCTATCAGCTTATTATTTCTGATTAACAGAATAACTAAAATTGAAAAAATGTCCTTTTATAAAACGATTTTTAGAGTATTATCCCTAATAGTTTTAAATTTCTTATTATATCCGCGATAAACGAATTCTAACCTCATACACAGTCTATTCAATCTGTATATATAGAGGAAGTACTTTATTTCCGAGTGCAAATATATACAAAATACTTTTAACACCAAAGAAAAATAGCACAAATCTTACGAAAACAAGAACAATAAAGAGGAAATGTTAAATATTTTGGAGACTAAATGATAGATATCATCTTTCAGTTTGCTTATTATCTACATAAACGAAAGACGAATATCCAAAAGTATAACAAGCTTCTGCCTAATCCCTTTATCACTGGAGAAAACAAAAACTCTTGACTTTATTCATAAAGCCAAGAGAAATCTTATAAAAATGCGAGTTAACCCCAATACATTTTATAGAAGGGGATTAATCATCGTCTTCGTCATCATATTCAGGCTCTGCCCACTCCACACGTGCACCATAAGCAAGAGTCTGATTCTTCTTTCCAGTACGAGCATTTCGTGTACTGGTAGGCTTTACATTCTTAATATGTTTCTTGATATCGAAATCGTCAGGATTGTCAACGGGGTCACTTTCTACCGTCAGATGAAACCTCCCTAACCCCTCAAGTGCTACCGTTTCGCCCTGACGAAGACGATAAGAGATTTCGTCAATCAAAGCTATAACAAGTCCTCGCACGTCACCACGTGAGAACGAGGTGTTCTCCTGAATAGAATCAGCAAGATCATCGGTCGTTGCAACTCCAGTGCTAACAGTACGAGCATACCATTTACCAGCTCCTTTCTTATCCTTGAACTTACTCTGTTCCAGTCTTATTTCTACTGACATAATCTTCTTCTTTTCGTTCCTTATTATATAAAACGATGCAAATATAATCAAAATAAACAATTCACGCAAAACAAAATAAGCTATTTTACGAAAACTATCTATCCCTTCTACTAACAAAACAAATAATCATATCATTAGTAAAAATAGATTCTTCCGTTAAATGTGTGGATGCTTTTCGTGGTTCCTTAACGGAAGAACCGGAGTTACTCATTAATGAAAATTATAGCTAAGACTATCAAACTACCTACTTTATTATCACTTTCTGACATAGAAAACCCTTTTATTTTAACACCTCAACTATACAGATAAGACTTTGAAAAATCATTACATAATTTCAAATAAAACATCTATAAATAAGGATAAAAACGCGTATAAAAAGCAAGCCTGCAACCAACAGGAAATCAATTAGTTATAAAGCAACAAAGCAAAAGGTGCTTAATTGGACTTCAAAAGGGCGTTAGTAAGACTTCAAAAGGGCACCTTTTGCAAGTCAATTAGGCGTCTTTAAGAAGCCAAAAGAGCATGTATAGGTTTTGAGTTGTATGAAAAGAGTTTACAAATAGCAAACAATAAGGGAATAAGCTGTTCGTAGAAGGCGAATAAAATAGTATCAATTTGTATTTATCGCCAACTTTATCCTCCTTTAAAAGCCTGTATAATTTGGTATAGTAATACCATACAAGTGTATAAGTCTTTATCCTCCCAACACGCAATATACTTAAAGGAAGAACCGAAAAAGCAATCAACAGTCTATCCATTCATAAGAGAATCTACCAATTTATAAAGCACATTACCGACACAACAAGCCATCACCCTCATATTATTTTCGAGAAAATAATTCATTAGATATAAATGAATTGAAGAAGAAAGTCTCTTAACAGCAAGCTAAAATGAGATTTTCAACTAAATTATTTGCCATTTGTTTGCGAGAATAAAAAACTTTCCTTACCTTTGCACCCGCCTTACAAAAGTAAGGGGCGTTTAGCTCAGCTGGTTTAGAGCATCTGCCTTACAAGCAGAGGGTCGGCGGTTCGAATCCGTCAACGCCCACTAAGGGGTGTATCCCTGTAATCTCTTGGGGTTGCAGGGTATTTTAAGGGGCGTTTAGCTCAGCTGGTTTAGAGCATCTGCCTTACAAGCAGAGGGTCGGCGGTTCGAATCCGTCAACGCCCACCTTTAAAACTTGAAACGGATGACTTTGCAACATTGTTGTGAAGTCTTTTTTGTTTTATTCAGCTTTTATCTGCATCCTTTTTGATATTATTATTATTATTATTTGCGCTATTACTGAATTTATTGTTAAATTTGCACCATATTAATAAATAAAATTATGACCCTTGACGCATTAACAGCCGTATCACCTATTGACGGTCGCTATAGAAGTAAAACGGAAAGTCTTGCTGACTATTTTTCAGAGTATGCACTTATCCGTTATCGTGTTCGCGTAGAAATTGAGTATTTTATCACGCTTTGCGAGTTACCTTTACCACAATTAGAAAGCTTTAACAGCAATCTCTTTGAACAGTTACGTGACATCTATCGCAACTTCGATGAGGCTTCAGCAGCACGTGTAAAGGAGATTGAGAGCATTACCAATCACGACGTAAAGGCTGTTGAATATTTCATCAAAGAGGAGTTTGACAAGATTGGCGGGCTCGATGACTACAAGGAATTCATCCACTTTGGACTGACATCACAGGACATCAACAACACAAGTGTGCCTTTGTCAGTTAAGGAAGCTCTCGAAGAAGTATTCTATCCACAGATTGAGGAGTTGATTGCTCAATTGAAGGAATACGCAGAAGAATGGAAGGACGTACCAATGTTGGCAAAGACACACGGTCAGCCAGCTTCTCCTACTCGATTGGGCAAGGAGGTTGAAGTGTACGTTTATCGTCTCAGTGAACAACTCGCAACCTTGCGCAACTGCAAGATGACAGCTAAGTTTGGTGGTGCAACTGGTAACTTTAATGCGCATCACGTAGCTTATCCACAGCATGATTGGCGTGCCTTTGGCAATCGCTTTGTCAGTGAGAAATTAGGATTAGAACGTGAGCAGTGGACTACACAGATTAGCAACTACGACCACTTAGGTAGCGTGTTTGATGCCATTCGTCGTATCAACACCATCATCATCGACCTTGATCGCGACTTCTGGATGTACATCTCAATGGAATATTTCAAGCAGAAGATTAAGGCAGGAGAGGTTGGTTCAAGTGCAATGCCACACAAGGTAAACCCAATCGACTTCGAGAATAGTGAGGGTAACCTTGGTATAGCAAACGCAATCTTACAGTTCTTGGCACAGAAGTTGCCAGTAAGTCGCCTACAGCGTGACCTTACAGACTCAACAGTTTTGCGTAATGTTGGCGTTCCTGTTGGACATAGCGTTATTGCAATACAGAGCACATTGAAGGGTCTTCGCAAACTCATCCTCAATGAAGAGAAGTTGAGAGAGGACCTTGAAAACACATGGGCAGTTGTGGCAGAAGCCATTCAGACCATCTTGCGACGTGAAGCCTATCCACATCCTTACGAGGCATTGAAGGCACTCACTCGCACAAACGAGAAGATGACAGAGGAGACAATACACGCATTCGTGCAGACACTCAACGTCAGCGACAGCGTGAAAGCCGAACTAATGGCAATCACTCCATATAACTATACAGGAATTTAACAATTTCTATAGAGTCAAAGAAGAAGAAATTAAACTGAGTATCTCCTTTAAACGGAGTTCGATATTTTAATAAAACAACAAAAAAGTAATAACAAATTGGCCGTGAGGCCAGTAGTATCAAATTAAAAGTAAAACAATTATGGCAGAAGAATTCGAGAACAAAGAAGTTCAGTCTGAGCAGAATGAGAACAGCCGCGACGGCTATTCAGCAGCCGAACAAGGCGGCTATCAAAGAGAGTACCGTGGCACAGGACGTACACAACGTCCACGTATTCACAGCCAACGCGCTTACAGCAGCGACAAGGCTAATAGCAGTAACGACGAAGGCGGATTCCGTCCTGAGGGCTTCGGCTCTGGCTTACAGAGTGCAGGTCGTCCACAGCAGGGTGGTTATCGTCCACGTCAGAACAGCTATAGTGGCGGATATAACAACAGCCGTGGCGGATATCAGAGCCGTCCACAGCAGGGAGGTTATCGTCCACGTTACAATAGTAACGGTGAGGAAGGCGGTTACCAGCCACGCCAGCAAGGTGGATACAACAATCGTGGTGGATATCAGAGTCGTCCGCAGCAGGGTGGCTATCGTCCACGTTACAACAATGATGAGAATGGCTATCAGCCACAGGCTTATCGTCCACGTTACAACGCCAACAATGGTGCTGAGGGCGAGGAGAACAACAGCTATCAGGCAAATCAGGGCGGTTACCAGCCACGTCAGGGTGGATACCAGCCTCGTCAGCAGAGTGGTTATCAGAGCCGTGGCGGATACAACAATAACCGTGGCGGTTATAACAATAATCGCGGTGGATACCAGAGCCGTGGTGGATACAACAATAACCGCGGTGGTTATAACAACCGTGGCGGATACAACCAGGGGGGGTACCGTCAGCATAGTGCTGATTATGATCCAAATGCAAAGTATTCACTCAAGAAGCGTATCGAATACAAGGAGGAGAACTTCGATCCAAATGAGCCAATCCGCTTGAACAAGTACCTTGCTAACGCTGGTGTTTGCTCACGTCGTGAGGCTGATGAGTTCATCCTTTCAGGTGCAGTAACCGTAAATGGTGAGGTTGTAAAAGAACTCGGTAGCAAGGTTATGCGTACTGATGAGGTATATTTCCAGGACAAGTTGGTTTCATTGGAGAAGAAGGTTTATGTTCTTCTGAACAAACCAAAGGATTATGTTACTACAAGCGACGATCCACAGCAGCGTAAGACTGTTATGGACCTTGTAAAGGGTGCTTGTCCAGAGCGTATCTATCCAGTTGGTCGTCTTGACCGTAACACAACAGGTGTACTGCTCCTTACTAACGATGGCGACCTTGCTTCAAAGCTTACTCACCCTAAGTTCTTGAAGAAGAAGGTATATCACGTATTCCTCGACAAGGCTATTACAGCTAATGACTTGCAGAAGATTTCTGACGGTATTGAGTTGGAAGATGGCGAGATTAAGGCTGACGCAATCGAATATGCTGACCCACAGGATCAGACTCAGGTTGGTATTGAGATTCATAGCGGTAAGAACCGTATCGTACGTCGTATCTTCGAGAGCCTCGGCTATCGCGTCGTAAAACTCGACCGTGTACAGTTTGCTGGTTTGACAAAGAAGAACGTACGTCGTGGTGACTGGCGCTTCCTCACTGAGAAAGAGGTTGACATGCTGCGTATGGGTGCGTTTGAATAAAATAGAAACCTCCCCAAACCTCTCAAAAGAAGTGGATGTGAGAGACCAAGCAATGCTATTATTGAGGCATTAAACTGATTGGTAAACAACATTCCTCTCCTTTTGAAAGACTTGGGGAGTACCTAATTATAATATAGCAAATGAAAAGAACAAAAATCGTCGATGCACTTGCTTGCACCGATTTTGGTAAGGATATCAACGTAAAGGGTTGGGTTCGTTCTCATAGAAGCAGCAAGGCTGTTGACTTCATCGCCTTGAATGATGGTTCTACGATTAAGAACATCCAGGTTGTTGTTGACCCTTCGACTATCGACGAAGACAAGTTGAAGAGCATCACAACAGGTGCTTGTATCAGCGTTGTTGGTACGCTCGTAGAGAGTCAGGGTGCTGGTCAGACCTCAGAGATTCAGTGCAAGGAGATTGAAATCTACGGTCTCTGCCCAAGCGACTACCCTATGCAGAAGAAGGGACAGAGTTTTGAGTACATGCGCAAGTATGGTCACATGCGTCTTCGTACCAATACCTTCGGTGCTGTATTCCGTATTCGTCACAACATGGCAATCGCTATCCATCAGTATTTCCATGAGCATGGTTTCTATTATTTCCATACTCCACTGATTACAGGTAGTGATGCTGAGGGTGCTGGTAACATGTTCCAGGTGACTACACTCGACCTTGACCGCGTTGCAAAGGGTGGCGAGGTTGATTATAGTGCTGACTTCTTCGGTAAGCGTACTAACCTTACAGTTTCTGGACAGTTAGAAGGTGAGTTGGGTGCTACTGCACTCGGTGCTATCTACACCTTCGGTCCTACCTTCCGTGCTGAGAATTCAAATACTCCACGCCACTTGGCTGAGTTCTGGATGGTTGAGCCTGAGGTTGCTTTCATCGACAAGGACGAACTGATGGATCTTGAGGAAGACTTCATCAAGTACTGTGTTCGTTGGGCTTTGGAGCACTGTAAGGACGACCTTGAGTTCCTCAATAAGATGATTGATAAGGAGCTTATCGCTCGTTTGGAGGGTGTATTGAAGGAAGACTTCGCTCGTCTTACTTACACAGAAGGTTTCGAGATTCTTCAGAAAGCTGCTGCTGACGGTGTGAAGTTTGAGTTCCCTATCACTCACTGGGGTATGGACCTCAGCAGTGAGCACGAGCGTTACCTCGTTGAGGAACACTTCAAGCGTCCTGTAATCATGACCGATTATCCAAGTGAAATCAAGTCATTCTATATGAAGAAGAATGAGGACGGCAAGACAATGCAGGGAACTGACGTACTCTTCCCACGTATCGGTGAGATTATCGGTGGTTCAGTTCGTGAAGAAAGCTACGAGAAGCTGGTTGAAGAGATTGAAAGCCGCGGTATGAAGCGTGACATTTACGACTGGTACCTTGACACTCGTAAGTACGGAACCTGCCCACATGGTGGTTTCGGTCTCGGCTTCGAGCGTCTCATCCTCTTCGTTACTGGTATGCAGAACATCCGTGACGTAATTCCATTCGCACGTACTCCTAAGAACGCAGAGTTCTAACATAAGAACAAAAGGCGACTATCCTCCAAAAGATAGTCGCTTTTTTATTTACCAATAATAACACTCTCGACGAAACTTAAAACATAATACATAAAATAAATTATTCATCGAAGGGACTCTACATGATACCATAAGACTGTCAAAAACTTAATCATTAACCCAAATATAAGTATAATTTCGTTTGCTGTCATTTTAACATTTCTCATTAAACTCCTATATATTAAGCATTTAAGAACTCATAAAGAGTGACAGGAATGACAGCAAATTTATTCACTTGCAAACTCATCTAATCTACGTATCACTTATCTATCAACAACCGAACTTCGTTAAAAAAGGTTTTCCCAAAATATAGAGTGATAAACTAAAAGTCTATATAATAGGCACACGGAGTCACGGAGGGAACGGAGGTAAACGCAATGTCACGGAGGTGCCGACGGCACAAAGAGCGACGGAGGTGTAGCGTACAGATTCTTGATAACTCTGTTGGGATAAACGCTTTGTATATAAATTGCTAATAGAATTGGCAAACAAGCTCCGTCGCTCCAAGCACCGAAGGTGCCTCCGTGACTTCTATTGCTTTGTTTTAACAATCCTCCGTCCTCTCCTTTTCTCCGTGTGACATTTCCTCAGAAACCTAACCTTAAGTAGCAAACCTTATCACTCCAAAATCCTGAAGACCCTAAAAAAGTTTTCAAACTTTATCTCCAAAAAAACTTGACATGAAACATTATATTTTCTATTTTTGTAACGAGTATTAATTATTTAATTAAATCCATATACAATGAGAAAACTATCTTACGTAGACTTCCTTGTTTCGAAAACGAAACAAAGACTTATTCTTCTTTTCCTATTACTAATTCCAATAGCAGCATTCTCACAGAAAGGGACATTTAGGACCTTAATGCAGATCCAAGGAACAGGACTTACTAAAGAATTTAAGCCCTACGAACTCTGTTGCGACTTAGGCTACAATATTACCGATAACCTATATGCAGACCTTAGATATGAGAACGCTATCGCTCTCTTTAAAGAAAATGGTGTAAAGGACTATGCTCATAGTCATATTGTTGGCTTAAATCTTGGCTACGTAGTCTATCACACAGAGAATTGTAATATTGGTGCACAGATCGGATATGGCAGTAATATGAAACGAAAAAATAGTGACTGGAAATATGACTACTATGAGGCAATGGCGTTCACCGACTTAGGAACTTGTAAAATCAAGCCAAGATTCGGATTGGGCGTCCGGCACTATAACTCACGAACAAATCTCTACAAAGACAGAACTATCGTCTTTGTAAGTATAGGATTTGGAATAAACTGGTAATAATATCCCTTATAACTTCCCTGCAGTTTCACTGAAAACATAGGTTATTCTATAAGTTACTCCCTATCACAAAGAGCCATTTGCATAGGGAGTTTATCCTCCACACCATTGGTGCTAAGTATCCGCACAATATGTGCTGGGCATTAACACCACAAGTGCTGAGCATTAACACGCAACTTATAAGTTCGTATTATAGCTCTTTGTCATTGGCATACAGCGTTTTTATTTACATTGTACTGTTCTACAAATTAGAGATATGAAAGTAGGGGTTAACAAGACAACATTATAAAATAAAAGTTTGCTGTCATTCCTATCACTCTATTATTGGTTATAAAGTGCTGATAATAAACACAGTACCAAGAGTGTTAAATATGACAGCAAACTAAATTAAAACAAATAAGCTAACTTATTGAGTTGTTCTCTATGTCAATTTTACTAAATATTACTTATCTGCTGCAGCCTTCTCAGCCTTAAGACGTTTATGCTCCTCCAGCATCTTTGCAGCACGCTCATGGGCGATACGAGCAGGCTCGCTTGTAGCCTCATCTTCAGGACGGATACGCATAGTGTTGGTAAGTTTAACAAGATCTTTCACAGCTTCTCCACCTGCAATAAGTCCAGCCGCAGCTGGTACCCACGCATTAGAGCTTGGAATAGTATGACGGTCAGTACACTTACGCATATCCTTATCGGGACAGATACAGTGAAAACGACAAGAGATCTCTGGTTGTTCGATACTTTCAAGCGGTTCTTCAGGACTGTATACTACTTTAAGATGCTTAATCTTTGTTTTACGAAGTTTCTTACGAATCACCTTCGCCAATGGGTCGTTGATAGTCTTGAAGATGTCAGTCACCCGGAACTGTGTGGCATCAAGTTTATAAGCAGCACCCATACAAGAAAGCAATGGGATATTCATTTCGTGACAACGATAGATAAGATCAAGCTTAGCTGTTACAGTATCAATACAATCAATGACATAATCATAATGAGAGAAGTCGAACTGATCGGCATTATCAGGCAAATAGAATGTCTGATATTTCCGCACGATACAGCGTGGATTGATTGAATGAATGCGCTCTTCAGCAACATCTACTTTATGCTTTCCCACTGTTCGAGTGGTAGCAAGGAGTTGTCGGTTGACATTTGTTAGACAAACACGGTCGTCATCAATAACATCAATAGCTCCCACGCCACTACGTGCCAATACTTCTACAGCATATCCACCAACACCTCCAATACCGAAGACAGCGACACGACTACCATTAAGCGTGTCGATAGCAGGCTTGCCAAGAAGAAGTTGGGTTCTTGAAAATTGATTCTGCATCGTATTTTATTATACTTTATTTATACTGCAAAGATACAATAAAAAAATGATTTAAGAGAGAGTATCTTATTTTACTAAGCGTATTGACAGGGGTTCAACCGTAATCAGATGACGCTTATACAGGTCGCCAACAGCTCGTTTATACACCTTCTTTGATACCTGAAAACGACGTTTAATATCCTCTGCTTCACTCTTATCACCAAGATCACATACTCCACCATTATCTTTCAGATATTGAAGCAGGACCTCTGCAAAGCCTTCCGCATGCTGTTGACCTGTTGGTTGAAGTGTACAATCAATCTTACCATCACGACGAACCGTTGAGATATAACCCTTTAAGCGGTCACCAGTATGAACATATTGGAACACCTGATCCTCATAGATAAGACCAGGATACTTATTATCAACAATAACTTTGAAGCCAAGGTCGGTCTTCTGCCATATCAACAAGTCAACTTCCTGTCCATGCTTATAACCTCGTGGCTGTTCGTCAAGATAATGCTCTACCTTTGCAGAGGCAACAAGGCGATAGCTCTCTTCATCAAGATGAATATAAACGATATAACTATTGCCGATAGTCATACGCTTCTTCTGTTCACGGAAAGGACAGAAGAGGTCTTTCATCACACCCCAAGAGAGGAATGCACCATACTCATTTACCCATGAACACTCCAAGTAAGCGAAGTCGCCTACCTGCGCCAAAGGTTCCTCAGTAGTAGCAATCGGGCGTTCATCCTGATCAAGATAAACAAATACTTCCAGTTCATCCCCAATCTCAGTCCCCTCTGGCACATATTTCTGAGGCATGAGTATCTCACCAGCCGGTCCACCATCAAGGTAGATTCCGAATGGATCACCATTGCCTTCACGTAAGGCAATCTTCAGTACTGTGAGCGTATTGTATGCTCCAAGCTTTATTTTAGACATATTCCTATTTTTAAGTTGTCTGAAGCCAGAATGACATAAAGACATATTCTTTCAATGACATATTTTCTTATCGAGCTTTCGCTCGATTTACCTTTTAGTTATGAGGGTTATAAACCCTATACTTACGTTTAATCTCCAGCCGTTCAGTCGAGCCAAAATTTATAAGCAGCCCATTATCTATTCCAGACACAGAGAGATAGTTTACAAGCTGAATTGCGTGTGCTGGTAATAACTGAGCAACAGCTTTTAGTTCTATGATAACACATTTATCCACGACAATATCTGCACGAAAAACACCTATCACATGACCTTTATACATCACAGGCATCTCAACCTCTTCCTCTACTATCAATCCGGCTTCTCTAAGTTCTATCAGCAGTGCTTTTTTATAAACACTCTCTAAATACCCAGCAACAAAATGGCTCCGCACCTCATAGGCTTTATTGATTATCAGCTTTATAACTTCTTCAGTATTCATCAGGCTATTAATAATTATTAAGTTAATCGTCTACAAACATACTCTATAAAGAATGTGTCATTAAAAAATATGTCTTTATGTCATTCTGGCTTTCAACAAACATCATTTTGTCTCTTGACAAACGTCATTCTGTATCAAGCCATCTTTAAGATGTATCGTTCTGTCTGTTATCTGTGCAAGACCCTCGTCGTGTGTAACGATAACGAAAGTCTGACCGAACTTATCACGGAGATCGAAGAAGAGTTGGTGCAGTTCCTGCTTGTTCTTACTGTCTAAACTCCCCGAAGGTTCATCGGCAAGGATAACAGCAGGGTTGTTCACCAACGCACGAGCTACAGCTACGCGCTGTTTCTCACCACCAGAAAGTTCATTAGGCTTATGATTAGCACGATTGCTCAAGCCCATAAACTCCAACAGTTCTTCAGCACGCTGACGTGCATCCTTATTCTTCTTGCCAGCAATATAAGCAGGAATCATAATATTTTCAAGAGCTGTAAACTCAGGAAGAAGCTGATGAAACTGGAAGACAAAGCCTAAGTGCTGGTTGCGGAAATCACTCAACTTACCAGCTGACAGGCTACCCACGTCAATACCATCCACAACAACAGAGCCACTATCTGGCTTGTCCAGCGTTCCAAGTATCTGTAACAAGGTGGTTTTACCAGCTCCAGATGGACCAACAATACTGACAACCTCTCCCTTTTCAATACGAAGGTCAATACCCTTCAACACTTGAAGCGAGCCAAAGCTTTTAGTTATGTTCTTAATATCTATCATATTCTATTCTTTTATTGAGGCTATTAGGCTTATTACCCATATTAACCTAATTAACCTTATTAGCCTAATATCCTCTTACACCTTATTATGAATCCACTCTCTTACAGCCTCATAAGCACTGCGTTCCTCTGTATGCTGTGGCTGAGCGAAGGTCATATCATCCATCTCACTACCATACTGATCTGGGAAGATAATCATGATTGTCTTACCTTTAATAAACTTATTCAGTTCTTCAGGAAGTCTTTCCATTGCCGTCTTATAAGATATCGTACCCTTACGTGCTGTCACTATGACAAAGAGGTGGTCCTCTCGCACCTGCGAACCAAGCGTTGGCAATTCCTTCCAATGCGCCATCTCTTCATATTCAGCCCTAACACTTGGGAAGCGATTGCGAATAAATTCATTGACAAGTTGCAACGTTTCGTTACGTCCATGGAATGCTATACGACACTCCAAGTTGCCTGCCATACGTGCCAATCGTTCCAACCAACGATAAAAACCGGGTTCAAACTCAGCCCGAGAAGGGATTGCCACCTGTATTCTGCGAATTGTATTCAGTGGTTGTAAGATACGTGTCACGATAATCTGACGGCTCAAACCATTGTATAGACTTCGCGTAAATTCTCCCCAAAAGCTACGATTAATCTCCTTATGGAAGTGTAATCCCATCAGAATCTCTGACGCTTGAAACTCTTTAAAAGCATGTTTAATACCATTGGCAATATTTGCTGCAACACGTACCTGCGTCACCATCGGTACATCTGACGCACTCGCCAAATGGCAAAGATGGTCCAACAAACGCTGTCCCTCTGCCTGATTATGGCGCATATTCACATCATCATATACCACATTCAATGCCACCAACTCTCGTTTCAAACGTGGATTACGCATCAATGTAGCCATGGTTACAAGGTTATCAGAATACTCTGGGTACTTTACTGGAATCAGAATCTTCTCATCATCGAGGTTCTTCATCATATTCTGATCTTCCTTTTCCTGCAAACGGAGGCGTTGTGCAGCACGTTCTGTAATGACGGTTGAGATGACACAGGTAAAGAGTATCATAATTACTATTCCATTCAAAACCTCGTCACCAAAGAGATATTGACCTGGTGCCACCTCTAATCTACGCCCTACCATCACCATCGCAATAGCACCAGCTGCATGGGCGCTGGTCAAACCAAACATCATGTGACCAGCCAACCAAGACATACGGAAGATACGAGCTGCCAAATAAGCTGCTACAGCCTTACCCAAAGTACCGAAGAAGACGATACAGAATACAACCCAAAGTATCTTACTTCCTGCAAAAAGCAAACGTACATTAATCAGCATTCCTACTCCGATAAGGAAGTAAGGAATGAAGAGTGCATTACCCGTAAACTCTATACGGTTCATCAATGGAGACACCTTTGGCACAAATCTGTTCAATATCAAACCTGACATGAACGCTCCAAAGATTCCTTCCAACCCCACTGCATCCGACAATGCTGCCGAGAGAAACACCACTGCAAGGATAAAGATAAACTGCATCACAGCGTCTGAATATCGACGAAGGAACCAACGTGTCACACGTGGTATCACCATAATCAAGCCCACACAATAAGCCACAAATTTCAGAATGAATAGTAGCCAAAAGAGTATACCGCCATTGCCATGAAACGAATTGACGATGGAAGCCATGACTATCAAAGCCATAAAGAGCGCCATCATAGACGAACCCACACTCAGCGTCGAACTCGTATGTCGCGTCAATCCGTATCGTCCTACTATCGGATAGGCTATCAACGTATTAGAAGCCATGATTGCCGCAAGCAGAAGCGATGCCAGAGGAATATAGCCCAAAAGACTGACACCCATAAAATAGGTCATTGCAAAGGGGACAAGGAAGGTCAACATACCGAAGGCCATCACCCTATTACGGTTTTTCTTCAGTCCCTCCATATCCATTTCCAGACCTGCAAGGAACATGATATAATACAGTCCTACACGTCCAAAAAGTTCAAACGAGGCATCACGACCAAGAATATTCAGTCCATATTTTCCAACAAGGACACCTGCCAACACCATACCGATGATATGCGGAATGCGCAGTCGTCCCATGATGATAGGCGAAAGCAATATCATCAGCAGAACAACAAAGAAAATCAATGTCGGGTCGGTTATCGGGAAATATTGAGATAAATTCAGCATGCGTATCTATAAATTACTGTCTGCAAAGTTACGAAAAAACTTTGGCAACCACCTAATAATACCTCTCTAATAAGGGTTCTTCCGTTAAATGTACAGATGCTTTTCCTATAGTTTCAACGAAAGAACCGAGGTTACTCATTTAACAAGAACATAGCTAAGACTCTCAACTTCCTTCTATATTATCGTCCTCCAACACAGAAAACCTTTTCATTTAAATCCGTCAAAAACACAGAAAAGACTCTGAAAAATCATTACATTAACTCGATTAAACTTCCTTCAAAATCAAGTAAAAAGCCACATAGAAAGCGACTTTACAACCAACAGAGAATCAAATAGTTATAAAGCAGCAAAGTAAAAGGTGCTTAATTGGACTTCAAAAGGGCGTTAGTAAGGGTCTTAAAGGGCACCTCTTGCAAGTCAATTAGGCGTCTTTAAGAAGCCAAAAGAGCATGTTTTGGTTCTAAGCCACGCGAAAATAGTTTACAAATACCAAAGATATGAAAACAAGTGGTATTGTCTTTAAAAAGTGTATAAACCTTTATTCTATTCCTATCTATGCCTTTAATGGAAAAATCCTAATAAACCTATATAATCCTCACAAAATGACAGAAAACAACGATACACAACAGATTATATCTATCGAAACAGAAAAAAGACTAACATACCGTTGTTTGTCTTAGGGAAAAATAGTATATTTGCAACTACGAATAGGTTCGTAAACAATTAAAGATAAAAGATATGAAAGTAGCAATTGTTGGTGCCAGTGGTGCCGTAGGTCAGGAATTCCTACGCATCTTAGCTGAGAGAAATTTCCCAATGGACGACCTCGTTCTCTTTGGTTCAGAGCGTTCAGCGGGTAAGAAATACACATTCAAGGGTAAGGAATACGAAGTAAAACTGCTCCAGCATAACGATGATTTCAAGGATGTAGACATCGCCTTCACAAGTGCGGGTGGTGGTACATCAGCCGAGTTTGCTGAAACCATCACCAAATATGGTGCTGTGATGATTGACAACTCAAGCCAGTTCCGTCAGGATAATGACGTACCATTGGTTGTTCCTGAAATCAATGCTGAGGATGCTTTGAACCGTCCACGTGGTATCATTGCCAACCCTAACTGTACTACCATTATGATGGTTGTCGTATTAAATCCTATCGATAAGCTCAGCCATATCAAGAAAATACATGTCAGCAGTTATCAGAGTGCTTCTGGTGCAGGTGCTGCCGCTATGGCAGAGTTGCAACAACAGTACAAGGAACTTGTTGAGACTGGCGAAGTGAAGACCATCGAGAAGTTCCCACATCAGTTGGCATACAATGTCATTCCACAGATTGACAAGATGACAGAGAACGACTATACAAAGGAAGAGGTGAAGATGTTTAACGAGACACGTAAGATTATGCACTCTGATGTTCGCACTTCTGCTACCTGCGTTCGTGTGTCTTCTCTCCGTAGTCATTCAGAGGCAGTATGGTTCGAGACCGAGCGTCCACTCTCTGTTGAGGAGATTCGTGAGGCTTTGAAGGTTGCCCCTGGTGTTACGGTTGTTGACGATCCACAGAACTATGTCTACCCTATGCCACTCGAGAGTGCTGGCCACGATGACATCTATGTGGGCCGTATCCGTAAGGACCTTGCCGATGACAATGGTAATACACTCTGGCTCACTGGCGACCAAATCCGTAAGGGTGCTGCATTGAATGCGGTACAGATTGCGGAGTATTTGATTAAGGTTGGGGATGTAAAGTAAGGACCGGTTCCTCTCCAAGGACTTCTCTCCTAAAGGGAGAAGAGTAGATACCGAAGGGGAAAAGGTTTGCTAAACATAAAGAAAGAGCGTATCGAGAAGATTAAAGACTCCTTGATACGCTCTTTTGATTTAGTTTCTTTACCCCACTCTTCGACTAAATAGTCAACGACTAAAGAATAATGAAGAGAGAAGATTATTTGTGATTAGCGCTCAAACTGCTCAATGCTTAAGCCACCATCTGTCAACTTTTCTAATTCAGGAACAATACGAGTGAAATGTTCTGAACGAGCATGACGAGTTAAACAAGCCTTGTCCGCCCATGTTTCACAGAAAAGGAAGACACCTGGTTGGGTTGTGCTCTCAAACAAATCGTAACCCTTATTTCCTTCATCTTTACGTGAAAGTTCTACTAATTCATCTGTAAGAGCCTTCACTTGGGCAGTTGTTACACCAGCCTTTACCTTGAAAAAAGCATTTAATCTAATCATATCTTCGATGTTAATAGTTAACTAACTCTTACTTATTCTTCTTATAGTAAGCTACGGCAGCAGCTATATTCTCCTTCACAGCACGTGATGTATAGGTAGCTCCGGTCACACCATCAAGACTCTCAGCCTTTGCAGCCTTTGACAGTTTCATGCCATTAAACTTTGGAAATAACCCCTGCTTCACCTTATCATAAAACTTAGGACCTTCACGATTTGGCAAAGCCTCAACCTTGATAACCTTATTATTCTTAATATAAACCTCTACTGGTGTTGCACCCTTAAATCCCTTTACATTTGAACAGAGGCTGGTCGTATTGACAACGTAGGTGCCATCTGCCTGCTTATACATCACCTTATCCTGCTGCACTGTAGCAAAAGCAACTCCTGTAGTTAGTACTGCTACGGCTGCTACTGATACGAATTGTTTTTTTAACATAACCTATTACCTTTATTTAAACTGATAAATTCGACTACAAATGTACGAAAAAGTATAAGAGCGATGATTGCTTTTTGCATTTTTTAAGAGTTGCTTGTTAGCCTTATTGGGTCAATAAGGCTAATAAGACTAATAGTGCTCTCCTCACTATTTTCCCAACTTTCTTCTCTCTTTAGTAAATTTATTTGTACATTTGTTCCCATAAACAATCAATACCAACGATGAAATATATACTACTACCTAAACCAGATACCATTCATCAACTGCCCTTCTACTTTGCAGTAGAAGAATACGTAGCACGGCATTATACTGATGACGACTACTTTATGGGTTGGCGTGTGAGTCCCACTGTTATGTTAGGACGCAATCAGTTGATTGATAATGAAGTCAATACAGACTACTGTAAAGAAAACAAGATTGATATTTTCAGACGGAAAAGTGGTGGAGGATGTATCTATGCCGACAAGGGTTGCATACAATTTTCTTATATTTCACGTACCGTCAATGCCAACGAAGCCTTTGCTGCTTATATGCAACGAATGGCAGACTTACTAAAAGGACTGAAGATTGACGCACAGTTATCGGGACGAAATGATATTCTCATTAACGGAACAAAAGTATCGGGTTGTGCTTTCTATCAACTATCTAACCGTAGTGTTCTGCACAACTCCCTACTCTTTGACACCCAACTTGACCATCTGTCTAATGCACTCACACCTGCAAAAGAGAAACTACAAAGCAAAGGTGTAGCGTCTGTCAGACAACGAGTGACGAATGTTGCGACCTATATACAGTTAGATATCTTGGCTTTTATGGACTATGTACGACAGGAAATGTGCGGTACTGAGGTCCTCGAACTAACGGAAGAAGACATGAAAGGAGTTGCAGAGATAGAGAAAGAACTATCTTCTGACGACTTTGTTTATGGTAAAAATCCAAAATACTCCCTCGTTCGAAAGCATCGTTTTGAAGGTGTCGGAACACTTGAAGCCCATATTGAACTAAAGAATAACATCATTGGAAGCTTCAATATGGTGGGTGATTACTTCCTTCTTGGCGATATCGACCATGATTTCCTCAGCCTACTTAAAGGCTGTGAGTTCACGAGAGAGGCGGTAGAAGAGAGGTTGGAAAACATAGATCTATTCACTATTATCCGTGGTTTGAAGCTGCGACAGTTCCTCCGTCTGCTCTTCGGACGTGAACCACACGTGATGAAACCTGCTTGGCTTAAGATTGACCTCACATCGAAGAAGTCGACTGGTGAGACGGCTGGTATCCTTGCCAAGCATCATATGAACACTATCTGTACGAGTGGACTCTGCCCAAATCGCTCGGAATGTTGGATGGCACGTACGGCAACTTTGATGATTGGCGGTGATATCTGTACACGAAAGTGCCGTTTCTGTAACACGTTAAGTGGCAGACCCAGACTGCTCAACCCTGACGAGCCACGTCGTGTAGCTGAGTCAGTGAAAGCTCTTAAGCTACGTTATGCCGTCATCACCTCTGTTGATCGTGACGACCTACCCGATTATGGTGCAGCCCACTGGATAAAGACTATCGAAGAGATACGCCGATTAAACCCTGACACAAAGATTGAACTGCTCATTCCAGACTTTATGGGAAAGGCAGACCTCATACGTCAAGTCATGGCAACACACCCTCACGTAGCAGGACACAACATGGAGACAGTGCGTCGTCTCACACCAACAGTACGTTCTGTGGCACGCTATGAACGAAGTTTAGAAGTGCTGAGAGAGATAGCCAACTGTGGTATTACTGCCAAGACTGGCTTCATGCTCGGCTTAGGTGAAACCCACGAAGAAATCTTAGAGACAATGGACGATATTCTTTCAACAGGTTGCCAACGCCTCACGCTCGGTCAGTATCTCCAACCTACTGCCGAACACCTGCCTATTAAAGCCTATATCACACCCGAAATGTTTGCTGAATATAAACGGATAGCCTTAGAGAAAGGTTTTAAGTATGTAGTCAGTGGACCGCTCGTCCGTTCGTCTTATCACGCTGCAGAAGGGGTTTAAGCCCTTGCTTACAAGATGAGGGACACAAAGGGACATCGATAAAAGAACTGGTATTGGGCTTATTAGCCCCATAAGCCTAATAAGCCCAATTACTCCTATCATCATAACAAAAAGTAGGGATACACGCTCGTGTATCCCTACTTGCATTTAAGAAATATCTTGATTGAACTTATCTTATTCCGTAATCTGAACCGTTGCACGACGGTTGAAAGAGATAGGAGACAAGGTCTCTACTCCACCCTTGCCAACAGTCGTAATCTTATTGTTCTCAATACCCATCTTAACAAGTTCGTTGGCAACAACTGTTGCACGACGCTCAGACAGTTTTTGGTTGTAATCAGCAGAACCTGTTGCGCTGTCAGCATAACCTGTCACAAGGAGATTGTTATTATTGTCCTTAGCATACTTCGCCAATGCCTGTACGTTTACGAGGTCTTTCTGAGAAGCAATTGTAGACTGGTTGATTTCGAAGAAGACTGAAACAGGAGTTGTGACCAACTGCTTTACAGACTCTGAAACTGTCTCAACAGGCTTCTGATTTGCCAATTCATTACGAAGACGTGCATTCTCTTCCTCTGCATCCTGAAGGCGTGCATTCAGTGCATCGAGAGCCGCCTGATGCTGTGTGTTGATAGCTTCCATATCTGGGCTCTTTTTCCAAGTACCCTTACCAATATTGAAATTCAAACCAATCTCTGCATAAAGGTTATTGTCATGTGACTCCCATCCACGACGCTCATTATTAGCATATGCAGCACCATCAAGGTCGCCTTCATAACAGTTCCAACCAGCTTCAAGATAGACACGCATTCCCTTGCTCACCTTCCAAGAAGATTGAAGACCTGCGCTCAGTCCCATTGCATAACGGTTAGCTGACATAGAACGACCAACACCAGCACCAGCAAAAGGAATCAGATTCCAAACACGGTTCTCATTGTAACCGCAAAGGAGGTTGCTCAGATTGAACATTACCTGCTCCTGTGCAATCCAATACTTGTTGCTGTTATCAAGCTGAGAAGCTGGATTGCTGTCAGCACCGACACGCTTGCCCCAGATACCTTGTATCTTTGTACGAAGACCGATACCCGGTGTGAACCACTTACCAATAGCGAAAGCTGCACCCGGCTTTGAACGGAAGTCCTTCAACGGACTAATAGCAGCATCACGCCCATGCTCTTGGTTAGAATACCATGCGTTCCAGTCTGCACCAAGTTGTACGAACCAGTTGCTCCAAAACGAGTTGGTAGCAACGCTATACTTCTCAGTGAGCACCTCATCTTGGGCAAAACCGGTCATAGACACACCAGCCAATGCCAAAACTATCAATAACTTTTTCATAATCTTATTATTTAACGATCTTAACCTATTCTGCTCCTTTATTGCTGACAATGATTCCCAGCAATACAAAGTTTGTTCACAAAGATAATAATTAAAATCTATCAGGGTCGGTTTTTTCTAAAAATTACTATTTATTTAACGTTGAATTATTAAACCAAGATTGCTCATTAGAGCCTAAACTTATTTTGTTTTATTATCGAGCTGATTGTTTGGCTTTGTAACGCAGGCGTAGCGGCTACGTCAAGTTACAAAGACGGACAAGATACTGATAAGAAAATAAAGGATGTTAGGAAACAATACCATAGTAAGAAGAATTATACATATTGTGGTCTAATGACCGATTTGGGTTTAATATACTAAAGATTTTTATTTTTAATTTGCTGTCATTTTTAACAATTCGCATAACTGACTGTAAATCTATCATTTAAATAGTATCTAATAATGACATCAGTGACAGGAAATTTACTTTTGATAGAAAAATTACTCTTATAACTCCTTATCTTAATTCACAATGATTAAACCCAAATCATAGAGGCTTAAGAGATGATACGTATTATAGTCTAATAATTGATTCATCAGAAATTTGGAGTGATAAGGGTGCCAGCTAAGTTTAGGACTTTAACGAAATGTCACACAGAGAAATGGAGAATACGGAGGATTATTAAAAACACAACGCTGATAGGCACGGAGGCACTGTTGTGCGTGGAGCAACGGAGTTTGCTTGCCAGTTATATTAGACACTTTCTTTTCAAAGTATTTATCTCAAAAATTATCAGGAAGCTGTACGCTACACCTCTTTCGTTCTTTCTATCGTCGACACCTCCGTGACATCATGTTTAGCTCCGTCCTCGTTGAAACTCCGTGTGCCTTACTTTTAAAGCGTTAGTATTTCACTCCATATTTGGGAAGAACCTAATAAAGGGTGTTGAACGCTTAGCACATGATGTGCGTATGCCCCGCACATCTTGTGTTGACGCTCCGCACATATTGTGCGGATGGTGTGTCACCTTAATGAACGAAGTCCATTCACATACATATAAAGCCTACAAAGATCTTACAATCAATCGATTCCTTGAGCCACTCGTACTAACATCCCTATAAGTCATTTTAGAATATTATCATTCCCCTTTCTTAAACCGTTTCTTAAACTCACTTTTGGGCATCTTGTATTTCAAATAACGTATGACATTCTCACGATAGAAGCTATCCATATATGCTTTATCATAATCCTTTTCATAATCTCGGATAGACTCATCAACCCCAACATCCTTCAAAACTGGCACGGGGTTCTCCTTTGTTCCATACTCGGGATTATTCATATCATCCCTGTTGACAGTCAAGATAACCTTCCGTCCATAAGGCCAATACATCTGACTCGTATCAACAAAGTACATTATACTAAGATACTTCTTATATTCTACAGAGAAAAAGGGAATATACCATCCACTTGGATTCGCAAAATAATTATTAACCATTCTTGTTCTAAAGGTTTCCACCGTCTTGACATCTTCGTCTTGATTCTTAAGATAACACTTTGACTTCTCTTCAGGCATTGCAACCTCTATGTCATAAGAATTATTCATATAATCTTCGTAATACTGTTCTGCATCATCGTTATACTTATTTGAATAATAAAATATAGCGATAAGGAAACACAGCAAAGGAAAAAAGACTGCTGTACCTAAAATTTGACCTAAGGTGACCATTGGAATATACTTGAAGATATTTTTCATAACTGATGTGCTTGGATTTTCATTCTCCCCTACTTGCTGATACGATTCCTACTCATTGCAGAATGACCTTACTCTTTACTCTTGAAGCGTCTTTTAAACTCCTCCTTTGGCATCTTATATTTCAAATAACGTATGACATTGTTATGATAGAAACTGTCCATATATGCTTGATCATAATCTCTGTCATTGTCTCTAATGGATTCATGAACTCCCACCATCTTTAGAACAGGAACAGGATTGTCCTTAGTACCATACGCTGGGTTATTTATATCATCCTTATTTACAGTCATAAACACCTCTTTGTTATAAAATCCCCATGTAGTAAAATATCCCATGAATATAATATTAAAGAACTTTTTATATTCCGTAGAATAAAATGGAACATACTCCGCAGAGGGTCTATCAAAGTAATTACTCTTCGACTTTATTTTGAATCTTTCGTGTGTAACAACTTTATCATCTACATTTTCTAAATAATATTTTGAATTCTCATCAGGCATCCTACATTTTATAACATAAGAATTCTCCATATATCTTTTATATACAGACTTTACATTCTCATCGGACTCATACTTCTCTGAGTAGTAGACTTTATCGAAAAGAAAATACCCCAAAGGAATAACAACTAATGTTCCAAGTATTTGTCCAATCAGGACCCATGGAATGAAACTTAAATATTTTGTGATATTCATATTAATGAAGCGCTTATATTTATTCCTATGTTACCTTTTCTTTTCTTCTGAATTTCTCTTATCATGCTTTCGTATAAATCATTTTCTTCCTCATTATCCCCCCATTCTATCTGATTACTAACTATCGAACTCAGAATACCAATTCCGATACCACCAAGTGTAAACCATTTATTTGAAATATTCCATTTGAAAGCCTTGGTTTTACCTGACCAGATTCCTTTCCAAAATTCATGAGGAATATTGCCCATACCCTTCTGTGCACCATACGCCAAATCACTTGCCCACATTGCATGCCATGTACCAGCCATATCTCCTTTCAACATATACTCTAAGGCTCTCTCGTTAAAGCTCATTGCTTCTTTGCCATGTTGCTTATTACCTTAGGTTTCATTCTTTGTTCTTGAATCGTCTTTCAAACTCCTCCTTTGGCATCTTATACTTCAAATAGTTAATAACATTATTCCGATAGAATTTATCCATAAAGACAGAATCAGTATCCTTGCCACTAAACCATATCGGTTCACTAACACCGACTGCTTTCAGCACGGGTACAGGATTATCCTTTGTTCCATACGCAGGATTATTCATATCGTCACGGTTGATAGTTAATACAACCTCCTTTCCCCAATAATTCCCATCTACATTTTGAAAAGAAATAATGTTCATACATTTCTGATATTCTGAGCAAAAAAAGATACAATAGTCAGCACTCGGGTTACTAAAATACTTTTTTGAATCGTAGGTTACCTCAAATCTCTCGCCCAAAGGAAATCTTTCTTTATCACAATTATGTAAGACTTTATCAGATTTATATGACGGCATTACTACTTTAATAGTAATACAACTATCAATATATTTTTGGTAAACTTGTGAAGCATCATTATTATATTTGTTCTTATAATACAATGCATCAACTATCTTGGGCATCATCGGTACAATAAATAGTGAACCAATAAGACTCCCGATAGTTAACCAAGGAACAAAACTGATAAATTTGACTTTTGCCATCACGATCTACTTTCCTTTCTTAAATCGTCTTTCAAACTCCTCCTTTGGCATCTTATATTTCAAGTAGTTAATGACATTGTTCCGATAGAATTTATCCATAAAGACAGAGTCAGTATCCTTGCCACTAAACCATATCGGTTCACTAACACCGACAGCTTTCAGCACGGGTACAGGATTATCCTTTGTTCCATACTCGGGATTATTCATATCATCTCGGTTTATAGTTAGGTAAACTGTTTTATTTCCATAACTCCCATGCACATTTTGAAAAGCAATAATATTCAAATATTTCTTATACTATTTACTATAGAAAATGCGATAATCAGCACTTGGGTTACTAAAGTATTTTTTTGAATCGTAGGTTGTTATAAATGTTTCGCCCAAAGAATGTATATCATCATCACTATTATGTAAAAAGAGTTCTGAATCACAGTCTGGTATAACAACTTTTACGCAAACACTATCTTCTATATACTTCTTATAAAATTTTGATGCATCATTATTATATTTGTCCTTATAATACAGTGCATCAACTATCTTGGGCATCATAGGTACAATAAATAGTGAACCAATAATACTCCCGATAGTTACCCAAGGAACAAAACTGATAAATTTGACTTTTGTCATCACGTTCTACTTTCCTTTCTTGAATCGTCTTTCAAATTCCTCCTTTGGCATTTTATATTTCAAGTAGCGTATGACATTGTTATGATAGAAACTGTCCATATATACTTGGTTATAATCTCTATCATTGTCTCTAATGGATTCATGAGCTCCTACCATCTTTAGAACAGGAACAGGATTATCCTTGGTACCATACGCTGAGTTGTTCATTTCATCCTCATTTACTGTCAAGTATACTTCTTTATTGTCATAACCATAGACTTTAGGAAAATCAAAATACATAATACTGAAATATTTCTTATACTCAGGACTATAGAAAGGGATGTAACGTGCTTCAGGATTAGCAAAATAATTACCATCCATCTTCACCATAAAGGTCTCTAATGTTTTGGTTTCTGGTTCAAGATTAGACAAATACATCTTAGAATCATAGTCATTCATATAAACCTTGATACGCCTTGATTTTTTTATATATTCTTCAGCATAAACTTCAACATTATCATTATATTTATATGGAAAATACAATTTATTGATAAGGAAGTATATAAAAGGGACAACCAACATACCTCCTATAATCTGCCCAAAAGTAACCATTGGAATATATTTGAAGATATTTCTCATAACTGATGTGCTTGGATTTTCATTCTCCCCTACTTGCTGATACGATTCCTACTCATTGCAGAATAACCTTACTCTTTACTCTTGAATCGTCTTTTAAACTCCTCCTTTGGCATCTTATATTTCAAGTAGTTAATGACATTGTTCCGATAGAAATTATCCATAAAGACAGAGTCAGTATCCTTGCCACTAAACCATATCGGTTCACTAACACCTACTGCTTTCAGCACGGGTACAGGATTATCCTTGGTACCATACTCGGGGTTATTCATATCGTCACGATTGACTGTAAGGTAAAGTTCTTTGTTCCCGTAATTTCCATTGACATCTTTAAACGTAATTATATTCATATATTTTTTGTATTCACGACAATAGAAAAAAGTATATTCGGCACAAGGATTATTGAAATAATTTTGTGAATTATAAGTAGTATCAAACCTTTCAAAAAGAGGGTATCTCTCTTTGTCTACATTATATAGAAAATACTTAGAATTACCAGAAGGCATTGCTACCTTGATGGTATAACTTGAGTCTATATACTGTTGAAAACAATATATAGATTCTTTATTATACTTATTTTTATAAAAGAACTTATCTACGAGTTTTGAAATCATAGGTACTATAAATACTGAACCAAAAAGACTACCAATAAACACCCAAGGAATAAATCCTGTAAACTTTAATAATTTCATATATTATATTGTTTTAGCAATAACTTTTATCTGTGTTTCATTATATCTTCGACTTCTATTAATAGCTTGAATCATACTCTCATATAACAGGTTCTCTTCCTTATTATCTTCCCCTTCTATATGATTATTCCACATAGCACTTAAAACACCTATAGCCAAGCCTGCGCCAATAAAAGCCCCATTATGGACATTATACTTAAACACACGAGTCCTACCAGTGAAAATCTCTTTAAAGGAATTAAGGTTAACTCCCTGTTGTTTCCCCAATATCTTACCTGCTTCCTTACGAGCCTCATTCGCTGCCTGCTGGTTTCCTTTTAAGACTTGTTCAAGAGCTTTATCGATCTGTTTCATTGCCTCTTGTGACAATTCCTTATTACGTGTTATTACATTTAATACGGTTTCACCCCCAGAAGCTACAATTCCTCCTGCACCAACAGAGGTAACAGCGACTCCATCTGATTTAGTAAAGACATCATGATTCGTTGATATTGATGCCTGGTCATCATCCGTCTCAAGTGCTATTTTTGCATAATTATTTTGTTTCTGGACATTACTATCACGATAATTATCAACATCACTGGTACAATAGGAATAAACAGATAGTCCTGAGCCGATAACTACAGCTGCAACAGCTCCACCTGCCTGCCCCTCAAAACCTCCAAGCAAAGCATTTGCACCATTGCCAATGACACCCTGAAAAAACTTCGACCACATGTTTTTATCTGATATTTCATCATTGGTCTTACTAATCATTTTTGCAAGTTCGACAGCCTTCGCATGATCCATAACCAATGAGACTACGCCACCTTTGGAACAAGTAAGTATCGAACGTTCCAAGAGAGCATTACTTTTCTCCAGACAAACCTTACTATGAAACAAACTCCACTCCCCTTCAAGAGAACTATCACATTCATTAGCCAAGTACCTATAAGTTGCCGATGCTCCTATGGCAACTGCTGCCGATGTCGTTAACACTGCTGTAGCTCCCATTGCAGCTATAATTATAGGGGTAGCAGCACCCGCCGTTATTACAACTAATGTTACGGCTAAAGCTCCAAGTGCAAGACCAGTAAGCAAGCCACCAAGTCCTGAAAAGAAAGACTGTTTGATACGACATTGTAATGAGCAACTTAACTTCTTGTCACAAATATTCAGCAAAGGCTTTTTCTCTTTGCCATACAAGACCTTAGCTTCACGTGTGAGTCCTAATTGTGCTGGTTCGCCTCCTGTCATCTCCGTACAGATAACATCTGTGCCAGCAGGTATATATGATTGTGCCATAGTTATTTCAGTCTGTGAATACGATAAGTTACCAATATCTCAATATTATTCTTTACCTCCTCAATGATATTCACCTTGATTTCTTGAGGTAGTCCGTCATCTGCAAGGAGGATATCATGATAGAACTCATAATTATACTGCGTAAAGCTATACTTGATAATTGGCTGATAGCGTTCTTTATAGGTCTTCATGATACCATACTCATTGACGAACTTTGTACGCTGATCATCAGCAGAGATATAACGTGAAATCTTCTTCAGTCCCGTCTCTTCATCAGTGCTTAACTCTTGCGTAAGAGAAGTCTTAATTGGAGTTTGGTCAAAGAGGAAAGAATAGAAGGTTTGCTCGAACTTCTCATCTTCCAGCTTTCTCCCTAAAAGATACTTATCAAAGAAAACATCATAAAACAACTTACTTGAGAGTTCTGTTCTGAAAGTCGGTTCATCAACGAACTGCTTGTCGATAAGGTCAGTAAACTTCTCTACCTGCTTTCCTTCATCAGAACCCTGTCCCATTGTAGAATTGATCGTATAGAACATCTCCGCACGGTATTCCTCCCATCGTTTCTTGATTTCTTCAAAGTTCACTACTCTGTTAATCTTACCAGTCATCGTGTCAACCGTAACCTCTGCACGACACTTGATACTATCAATCTTATCCAACAACTCCAGAGCCGCCATCATATTTTCTGGTCGTATCTTGACAAAACTCTCCGTCACTTCACCTTTAAATCTGTTGCTTTTCAGTTTGGAGTCATACTGCAAAGATAATAATTAAAATCTATCAGGGTCGGTTTTTTCTAAAAAATACTATTTATTTAACGTTGAACATTAATGTAAGTTACTGCTGCATTATAAAGATAAGGTAGCACATTCCTCTTATTCAGTCGTTCTCTTAAAGAAAGAATATCGTATTGAGTTAATAAAACTAACATCAAATTGACTCCATTTTAGCAATATTTAGAAAGATTGCTACCATCAGCACCATTGGTGTTAACCAACAGCACAACATGTGCTAAGTACCAGCACAACATGTGCGGGGCATCAACACGCAGGCTAAAGATAGGAAGAAAGAGGCATTATACTCATCATTATGAAGAGAGTAAAATACTAATTACTAAATGGTTTAGCTATTAACACAAACAATAAGCCCTATTAAGCTGATTGGGCTAATAGGCACCTGACCTTGCGGTATGGCTGCATTACGTGCAAGACTCAATGCCAAAGCTTGGTCGATTTCTTCCTTCGCACTCGTTCCGCTCTCCATTGCCGATGCTACCATGTCATTGATAAGCGCAACGACATTCAGTCCTTCTATACCTGCAGGAACACCATTGACAGCATAACTACCACCACCGAGGCTATCGAGTTGGAAGCCCATCTCAGCCATTTCAGGCAGAATCTGGTCGAGAACCACTTGGACAGAGACGGAGAACTGAACCATCTCTGGGAAGAGTACTTTCTGAGAATGTACTTTATGTTCAGACAACTGACGCAAATACTCCTCATAGAGAATACGAATATGCGCACGATGCTGGTCGATAATCATAAGGCCCGACTTCACCGCTGTCATGATATAACAGCCCTTATACTGATAATGAGAGGGTGCCTTGTCTTCTATCAACGACTCTGCTGCGGACTGTGTAGCTGCTGAAGGGATAATTGTTCCTTCCTCAACAGTATCGCTTACAGCACCCAAACTACTGCTTATCATCTCCTCCTCACGCTGTTCAAAAAGTTTTGACTGACGGATTTCACCACCAGACCCTAAGTCAGCATAGAGTTCTTCCCATCCATCTGGAACTGAAGACTTAGCAGGTTGAGATGTTTGCTTGAAAGGGTTATAAGCAGGATTGAAGTCTACCTTTGGTGCGGACATTCCGACATTGGGATTGAACACAGGGATATCAGGTTTCCCCTCCGTATCAAAGTCAATAGCAGGAATATCATTAAAGCGTCCTACAGCCTCTTTTACAGCTGCAAGTAGAATCTGCCAAATAGCCTGTTCGTTCTCAAACTTTATCTCAGTCTTTGTCGGATGAATATTCACATCAATATTCTCTGCCGGTACATCGAAATAAAGGAAGTAAGGAACCTGCTCCCCTTGTGGGATAAGTCGGTCGAAAGCCGTGATGACTGCCTTATGAAAATAAGGATGTTTCATATAGCGGTCGTTGACGAAGAAATACTGATGGGGTGCTTTCTTACGTGCAGACTCAGGTTTACCAACAAAGCCATGGATATGACAAAGACTCGTATCAACGTCTATCGGCAGAAGATCCTGATTGAGACGCTTACCAAATACCTCCACAATACGCTGACGATAGCTACAAGCACGCAAATTGAAAAGTTCTGTACCATTGCTATGCATTGTGAAGGATATCTGTGGATAGACCAACACGATGCGCTCAAAAGCTGTAATGATATTATTGAGTTCGGTAGTATTCGACTTTAAAAACTTACGTCGAGCAGGTACGTTGAAGAAAAGATTCTCTACCAAGAAATTACTTCCCACAGGACAAGAGCAAGGCTCCTGACCCGTAAAACGACTGCCAGCAATAGACAGATGTGTACCCAAATCCTCGCTCTCCATACGAGTCTTTAACTCTATCTGAGCCACCGCAGCAATAGAAGCCAGTGCCTCTCCACGGAAACCCATCGTACGAAGAGAGAAGAGATCGTCAGCCTTACGAATCTTAGAAGTGGCATGACGTTCGAAGGAAAGGCGTGCATCCGTCTCTGACATACCCTTTCCATCATCGATTACCTGAATAGAAGTGCGACCAGCATCTACCACCAACACATCAATATGCGTTGCTCCAGCATCAATGGCATTCTCCACCAACTCCTTAATAACAGAGGCAGGGCGTTGAATAACCTCACCGGCTGCAATCTGGTTGGCTACACTGTCTGGTAAAAGTTGTATGATATCACTCATGAAGGATTCTATAAAGCAATAAATAAAAATAAGGTAAGAAGGGCTATGACACCTGCCGAAAGAATCAACGACACCCACATTGCCGTAAAACGATTACCTCTATGGCGCAACACTTCAGGCTTCAGCGAACCACTGATTTTGCGCTGTAGTTCCTCCCGATACTTACCCTTAGGCACCTCTTCACCATTCAATTCACGCCGAGCACGCTGCTCTATATCATTGAGCAGTTCCTTGCGTTCGTCCACATACATATATTCATGATGGAAACGACGGGGGCGTGATGATTGGAAGAATAGCATTATTTATTGTGGAGTATTACTTAATAAAACGTCAAATGGGTCTGTATATAAGACCCAAAGACGTCATTCTATTTGCTGACGAGGTGGTAAAGACACCCTTGCATTACGTACGGTTGCACCCGTCTTACGTGGTGCAAGGCGGAATATATCATTCTTATCCTTAGGTCTTACCTCATCGAAAAGTTCAAAGCGAGGCAGTGTCAACTTGTCGGGTGGTATCTGTGTCATCGGACTGATAACGCCATTCGACTTTGACATCCATATCTTTTGTAGCTTTCGAACAGGTGAGATAAACATCCGAAGCGTATCTGTTTCTGTATAATTATGCCCAATGAGCGTACTATCCTTATCGGTATGATAGAAGACTACTTCCACATTTCCCCACGCATCAACACGACGAACAGCACCATTGACAAAGTCAGCACGCATGTCATTAGAGGATATCTGGTTGTAGTATTTGGGTTCAGGAAGCTTTTCAATAGAGAAAGCATTGCCATACACAAACGCCTGACGGATGGTTGAGTCGTTCATATATGCCTTAATAGAATCGCCCACCAACTGACGTGTACCACTCCATACGATTGGATAATCATACATCGTTAGACAAGAATCCTTGGTGTTAGCTACCATAAAACCACATACCGCCTGCACGTCTGTACGATAGGCACGAACATTATTCACACCATATATCTCACGATACATCTGTGGAGTATTCATATGAAATCCCTTCATACTAATAGTATCAGCATGAACAAAGAGCGTATCACCTTGTGAGAAATCCTTTGCTACCGGGCCAGGATTACCACCAAAGGCTATCGCTGCGGAATCAGTATAATGAAGATAATCGCCATAGAAAGCGTGCTTACCCTTATAATCAATGTAGTAAACGTTGCCTTCGCCAGTTCCCTCGTGTGTATTACTGTTGTAAGTGAGATCACGACCAGTAATGGTGCGCTGCTTTAACTTGTCGACAATCTTCACATTTCCACGTCCTGCACTATAACCAGTCTTGGCATTGTAAGTCACTTCATCACCTGTAATAACACGCTGTGCCTTACGGTCATCTATCTTAACATTACCACGTGCGTTACTATGACCAGTCTTCTCGTTATAGAACACATCCTGACCGATGATAGTGCGGTTGTTTGCCTTATCGACAATCTTCACATTACCATGACCTTCTGCTTCTCCTGTTGAACTGTTATAGACAATATTATCGCCTTCAACATCCTGCTTTGGGGAAGTGATAGTAGAGCGTCCATTAAGCTCCATCTGATCGGTCTTGCTATTATAAGTACCATCATTGGTATGTACAACTTCGCCCTTAGCTGTCTTGATAACCGACTTACCAATAACATGAACAAGACCCGTTTCAGTATTACTATGCGCCTCTGGAGTTGTAATACGATACTTAGGCGTAAACATCACAACGTTACCAAAGAAGTTGGCATCATGCGTTTCCGTATTGTAATCACCCTGATCGGCAACCACCGTGTTACCATTGTAAACCAATGTACCACGTCCTCCGAAGTAGTTAGCCACCTTAGAGGCTGTGTTATAGTCCAAGCTATCACAACGGAGAGAGCGACCAGGTTCTCTTACTACCACCTTACCGCGTGCATGAACCATTTGTCCAAAGCCATCATAATGTAAGCGTTGGCAGTCAAGGTTCACTCCGCCAGGGCGAGTGATATGTACACGGCTGAAAGCTTTGAACCAATTAGACTTCTCATTGAAATAAGCACTATCGCACTTAAGTGTCATACCCTTATATCGGAAACGAACATCGCCTTTAGCAATCATCACATCAGGCATTTCCAATTGATTATGACGTAGATTGTCGGCATGGTCAATATAGAACTTATCTCCTTTCTTCTCCGTTGCATTCTGTGCTCGGAGCGACTGAGATTGCCATAGCCCAAACAGGCATAGAATCATAGTAATCAAGATTCTATGCCCGCAAAATATGTTTTTATACTTGTTGTTTATTGTCATTTAAGCCAACCTTCGTATTGGAAATTACAACTTCTATAACGAGGATTAATCCTCACATAGGTCTCCTTTACCTTCTTTACAACCCAATCATGCAGTACTTCCTTTCTGCGTTTAGCTGTAACAATCTCACGCATAGCCTGGAAGTCTTCTGTTATCGTAGCTCTATGTTCTGGTACACGTGCCTTCAACTTTACGATAGCACAAACAACTTTACCACGAGCATTAACCATTTGGAATGGCATAGAAACCTCGTCAACCTTCATCGTATCAACAACACGAGCCACCTCTGTTGGCAGTTCCTTCATCTTAAAGCGTGAAGTGCGAGTGTTCTCTACAGAGTTAACCATCAATCCATGGTTGTTCTTCGTATCTTTATCATCAGAAAGATAAGCCGTTGCATCCTCGAATGTAAACTTACCACTCTTGATATCCTTACCAATAGAATCCAAACGCTCCTTAGCTGCATCGATAGAAGCTATTGAAACATTTGGCTTCAAGAGGATATGACGGACATTAACCTTATCACCACGACGGTCAATAAGTTGGATAATATGGTAGCCAAACTCACTCTCAACAACCTTTGAAATCTTCTTTGGGTCAGTAAGATTAAAGGCTGCAGCAGCAAATGCAGGGTCGAGTACACCACGTCCCATATAACCTAACTCGCCACCTTGACGAGCAGAACCTGGGTCTTCTGAGTAGAGACGTGCCAATGTAGCAAAAGAAGTCTCGCCCTTCATCACACGGTCAGTATAGTCACGCAGTTGGTTCTTAATACGATTTATCTCCTCTGTCTCAATCTTTGGAGTCTGCGTAAGTATCTCTACTTCAACCGTTGTTGGAATCATTGGAATACTATCCACTGGCAACTTCTTAAAGTATTCGCGTACCTCAGCAGGGGAAACAGCCACGTCATTAACCAGATTCTGCTGTACCTTCTGTACAAGCAAACGGTTCTTATAATCGTCATGCAGGTCTTGGCGGATCTGAGTCATACTCTTATTCTGGAACGCCTCAAGCTTCTCCTTTGAGCCAATCTGTGGAAGAGAAATCCAGTAATTAATCTGATCATCTATACCACGTGCAATCTCTGACTCGCTCACCTCAACACTGTCGAGGGCTGCCTGATGGAGGAAAAGCTTTTGAACAGCTATCTGTTCAGGTAGAATACATTCAGGGTCGCCATTCCATTTCGTACCCTCAGCCTCGCTTTGCAGTCTCATTATTTCAACTTCAGACTTCAAGATAGGTTCATCACCGACTACCCAAATAACCTCATCAACAACACTATTTGGCTTATCTACGGCAGCTATCTCAGTCTTTACAGAGTCTGACAGAGCAACAGGACCGCTTGCACGGAATGCACCTGCATGCAAACCCATTGCTGTAAGAACTGTTCCTGCAAGCAGGACTATTGTCTTTCCTTTATTTATTTTCATTGAAATGCTGTATTATCTTAATGCTTATTGACTGTTGAAAGAACCTTCTTATCAACAACTACTTTATACTTTTTGCGCAATGCTTCTACCCATGCCTTCTCAAGTTCCTCCTGATAGTTGGAAACAACAAGATCGCGCACATCTTCCATCCCCTCAGGAGCCTTTATCTTCTTACCGAACACGGCATCAATAGGATATCCATTAACTGGTTTCACAGTCGTCTTCGCACCGAAAACATCACGGTCTACTAATGCATTATCCCCCTTTCGGAAGATACCTTTCTCCACACGAATGCGGATAGTATTGTCAGCATTGAACTTATCACGCAGTTTCTCTGCCCACTGATTGAAAGGAACATTCCTCACACATGCCTTCACAGCCTCAACATCTTCCTTTGTTTTCACGTGATAGGCAATACCCTTAAAACGTGGTTCAGTCCACTTATATTGTTTTTTATGCTTACGGAAATAAGCTTCAAGTGCCTTTTCATCCTTAGCAGCCTTATCCCAAACCTCACGGTTACTCATTTCAATCATCAGTAAACCATCATGATACTCACGGATAAGATTTTTCATGCTTGCATCTTTCTCCTCCAAAGAAGCGAGTTTTCTGTCGAGCAGTTGGTCCTGTGTGACTGTCTTGCCCTCACTCTCTACAATAGAATCGAGTTTCTGATCAATAATCTGCTCACGCAAACCTTGCATCTCGATATACTGCATGATATCTGGACGAAGTGTTTCATAAGTTGGGAAACTCTCACGACCACCCATCTTAATGATATGATAACCAAAAGGAGAAAGTACAGGAGCACTTATCTCACCTAGCTTCAAAGCAAACAGAGCCTTCTCAAACTCAGGTACTGTCTGTCCTTTCTGAAGATGTAACAACTGCCCACCGTTCATGGCAGAGTTAACATCTGTGGAATATTTCTTAGCCAGTTCAGCAAAATCTGCACCACCACGAAGAGCGTTATAGAGAGAGTCTGCCAACTGCTTTGCTGCTTCTGCAGCTTCCTTATCAGCATTCTGATATAAACCGATGAGGATATGTGCGCAGTTCCACATACCACCATTAGCCTCTACCTGCTGCTGAGCTTCACGATAAAGTTTATGTCCTTCCGCCTCAACGTCAGCATCTGTGATGAAAGTTGGGCGCACCTGCTGGTTACGATAGCTGAGGAACTCCTTTTTAAAAGAGCTGAGCGTATCAAGATGCGCATCGAGTGCAGCCTGCACCTTCAGTTTGTAATTGATAAAGAGGTCAACATACTCATCCACACTCTTCTTATCAATCACACCATCAGCGTTATTCTTATTATACGAATACTCAAATTCCGAACGGCTCACCGGCTGTCCGTTAATAGTCATTATCGTTGGGTCAGTCTGTCCATATGCCATTGTCGTTGAAAGCAAGAGGACTGACAGAATTACTTTAAGTTTCATTATTATTCTTTTAACGCAGGGACCCTCTCCCCTGAGAAACAGGAAAGAGGGCGAATGATTTATCGTCTTTTATATTATTCTGGACGCGAATAGTTTGGTGCCTCACTGGTAATTGAAATATCATGTGGATGACTCTCCAATACACCAGCATTGGTGATGCGGGTAAACTTAGCATTATGCAAGTCTTTGATAGAAGCCGCACCACAATATCCCATACCTGAGCGAAGACCACCGACAAGCTGATAGATAACTTCCTGAACAGTTCCCTTGTAAGGAACACGACCAGCAATACCCTCTGGAACGAGTTTCTTAACATCGCCTATATCATTCTGGAAGTAACGGTCACGTGAACCATTCTTCTGCTCCATAGCCTCCAATGAACCCATACCACGATAGCTCTTGAACTTACGTCCGTTGAAGATAATTGTGTCACCAGGTGACTCTTCTGTACCAGCAACCAATGAGCCTACCATCACGCTGCTGCCACCTGCTGCCAATGCCTTAACAACATCGCCTGAGTAACGTAAACCACCATCAGCAATCAATGGCACACCAGTACCTTCCAATGCCTTGCAAACATCATAGATAGCACTCAACTGTGGTACGCCAACACCTGCAACAACACGTGTTGTACAGATAGAACCAGGTCCGATACCTACCTTAACTGCATCAGCACCATTGTCGACCAAGAACTTAGCAGCCTCACCAGTTGCAATGTTACCCACAACAACATCAAGGTTAGGGAAGGCTGTCTTCACATCATGAAGCTTGCCAATCACACCGGCAGAGTGTCCGTGAGCAGTATCAATAACGATAGCATCAACACCAGCAGCAACAAGTGCCTGTGCGCGTTCCATTGTATCAGCAGTCACACCAACACCAGCAGCAACACGAAGACGACCCTTCTCGTCCTTACATGCCATAGGCTTATCCTTGGCTTTGGTAATATCTTTATAAGTAATCAAACCAACGAGACGATTCTCACGGTCGACTACTGGTAATTTCTCAATCTTATTCTCTTGCAAAATATGCGCAGCTGCAGTAAGATCAGTTTGCTGATGAGTTGTCACAAGGTTATCCTTGGTCATCACATCGTCAATAAGTTTATCCAAATGACGTTCGAAACGGAGGTCACGATTGGTAACAATACCCACGAGATGATTCTCCTCATCTACTACAGGAATACCACCGATATGGTAGTCTGCCATCATCTCAAGTGCATCCTTCACTGTACGACCCTTAAGGATAGTAACAGGATCGTAAATCATGCCATTCTCAGCTCGCTTCACAATAGCCACCTGACGTGCCTGGTCTTCGATGCTCATATTCTTATGAATCACACCGATACCACCTTCACGCGCAATTGCAATCGCCATAGAACTCTCTGTAACGGTGTCCATAGCTGCTGTAACGAAAGGCACATTAAGATCAATGTTACGTGAAAACTTGGTTTTCAAGACCACCTCTTTAGGCAGTACTTCTGAATAAGCCGGAATTAAAAGGACGTCATCGTAGGTTAAGCCGTCCATCGTGATTTTGTCTGCAACAAATGATGACATAATTGTATTTTAGAAATTTATTGCATGCAAATTTAGCAATTTAAAATCAAACAGACTGGCTTTTTCCAGTTTTTCTCACACCTTATTAAAAGTATTTAATATTTATTCCTTAACATACTCCCTGCTTTTCGCCAGTAACTATAAAACATCAAGTACAAATCCATACTCGTCAAAAGTCTATACATCGACAATAATCTCCTCATTATCAATCAATAATAAGCAAATATAGATTATATCAATTAGTACATAGATTTTATCTGTTGTGGTAGATTGAAAAACCCACTAACTTTGCACTCGTAAACAAGAAACAACAACTTAAAAACATATTCAAGATGAAAAGATTAGAAATATTAGGATTAAACGAAAAGAAAGTAGAGAACGTAGTAAATGAACTTTCAGTTTTGCTGGCAGATTTTCAGGTGTTCTACAGCAACCTCCGCAATTTCCACTGGAACGTAAAGGGACATGGTTTCTTTGTATTGCATAGCAAGTATGAGGAACTTTACAACGATGCAGCAGAGAAGGTTGATGAGGTAGCAGAGCGTATCCTTCAATTGGGTAGTACTCCAGAGAGCCGTTTCAGTGTATATCTGCAAACTGCTGAAATCAAAGAGGCTGACGTTGTTAGTTGCAGCAAAGAAGCTCTCGACTTGCTTCTCGATTACTACAGGACACTGATTGCTCGTGAGCGTAGAATCATCGAAGTTGCCTCTGACGCACATGATGACACAACAGTTTCATTGGTAAGCGACTTCCTCAAGGAGCAGGAAAAGACTGTTTGGATGCTCGTTGCTGTTAGCTCACAGAGTTGCGCAGAATAATACAGAAACATTATCATATATAAGTAAGGGGCTGAGTCAAGCTTGAAGACAAATCATTGTCTCAGCCTCTACCAATTATAGACATGGATAGGCGTAGTCTATGCATACAGTTGAGTATATCTCATATGAGCATAGAACTTATTAAGATTAGGGAAAAGACTGATTATCAACACAAAACAAGTATTGATATATAAAATAGTATAAAAGATAGTCATTCTCTATTGCTTTATAAGATATAACCGCTATCTTTGCTATTGGTATTTAAAATTATTAACTTAAACGTATTTAAGATGAAAAGATTAGAAGTATTAGGTTTAGACGAGAAGAAGGTACAGCACGTAGTAGTAGATTTATCACTCTTACTGGCAGATCTTCAGGTATTCTATAGCAACCTTCGTGGTTTCCACTGGGACGTAAAAGGACATGGTTTCTTTGTAATGCACAGCAAGTATGAGGAACTTTACAATGATGCAGCTGAGAAGGTTGACGAGGTTGCAGAGCGTATCCTCCAGTTGGGCAGCAATCCAGAAAGCCGTTTCAGTGCATATCTCGAAGTAGCAGAAATCAAAGAGGCTGGCGTTGTTAGCTGCAGCAAAGAGGCAGTTGACTTGCTCCTCGATTACTACAAGACACTGATTGCTCGCGAGCGTAGAATCATTGACCTTGCTACAGAGGCACACGATGATACAACCGTTTCATTGATGAATGACTTCCTTGTTGGTCAGGAAAAGACTGTTTGGATGCTCGTTGCTGTTAGCTCACAGAGTTGCGCTGAGTAATTCATTATACTATAATAAATAGCCAAGAGGCTGAATCAGAAGTGAGAATGCACATTATGTGCATCTATCAGAGGACTTTAGTAAAGGATTCGCAATACTTGCAATCCTCATTATTAGCCACTGATTACTATCTGATTCAGCCTCTTTCTTGTTTTGTTTACCTACAAGTAAAAGTTTTTTCCCCAGAACTTTCCAGTAAACACTTCTTATGTTAGTTCACTCTCTTTAGCTCACAGCATGCCTTATAATAAGCATAACGACTTTATATGCCCATCTTTAACTAACTTATTATTGCTCCGCACATATCGTGCTGACGCCCCGCACACATCGTGCTGTTGGTAAACACCATTAGTGCTGAGTGCTAAACACCTTGCAATATATTGCCGAAACGAACTCAACTTGCTACTTTTCTCCAGCGTAACTACCCTATCACCAAGGCAAATCGAAGTCCTAAAGCATTCGCAATTTGCATAAAAGTAGAAAGCTGCATATCACTGTTTCCACGCTCAATATTTGAGATATACTCTCGTTTCTTACCTATCTTATCCGCCAACTGTTGCTGCGTCATCTTCTGCTGCTTGCGCTGTTCCTTTAGCAGTTCTGCATAATAGTAAGCCTTGGCACGTGCCTCAAACTCTTCGCGTTCAGGCGATCCAAGTTCCCCATATTTCTCTGTTAAGTGCTCAGAAGAGGTACGTAACTTTGCTAACTTATTTTCATCTAACTTTATCATATCTTATTCCTCCATATAATTTTCCAACAATCTATAAGCCTTGCTTATCTCACGTTTATATTGTTTCGTATCTTTCTTTAAGAAAGAATTAAGATACAAGATCTTTGTTGCTTGCATAAAACTGGGAGCATTCACCGCAAACAGAATTGTGCGATACTCATTACTACCCAAGGAAATACGTGCTTCATAAAGATCTGTATTCTCTAAATGCTTCACATAATTCTTTTTTACGACATCTTGTGTTTTAATAATATGCTCCACATAATCGTATTTCTCTTTAGTTTTTGAATCCAAGCCTGCATAATAGGCTTCATACTCTGGCGAGTAGATGACTTCTCTTACAACTTTATCCATAAGCAAAGGTAATAAATAAATTACATATATCCAAATAAAAGGAACAAATTAATTACATTATTAAGATTTACAACAGAATTACGGTTAACAATAAGTAGATTAAGGCTCAGAGGTTTGTATTCAGGTCATAGATTAAGAAGATTTCTATTATATGCTATAGGGACACACGAACCGTGTATCCCTACAGATAAAGAGTTATACACCCATTAATAATGATGTATTGTATTAGTTAGCCATTTCTGACAAGAACTTAATGCGTACAAGCCGGATTTCTTCTTCGCTATAGTCGCTATCTAATTCTTCCATTGCTGCATCGAGACTATCAGTCTCGCTATCCATAAAGTAGTCGTAGATATCATCTATCTGGTCCTCATCATACACATCCTCAAGGAAGTAGTCTATATTGAGTTTTGTTCCACTATAGACAATCTCTTCAATCTTTGTCAGTAGGTCATCAAAATCAAGTCCCTCTGCTGTGGCAATATCATCAAGCGGTAACTTTCGATCGATACTCTGAATTATCTTTACCTTCTGCATAGACTTTTTTGCAACTGTTCTAACGCGTAGTTCTTCTGGTCGCTCAATGTTATTCTCTTCGCAATGTTGCTTTATCAACTCACAAAACTCTTTACCATAACGCTTTGCCTTACCTGCACCAACGCCTTGGATATTTTGTAATTCCTGTTCATTGATAGGATACATCATTGCCATCTGCTCCAAAGAAACATCTTGGAAAATAACATAAGGAGGAATCTCTAACTTGTGTGCTATCTTCTTACGAAGGTTCTTCAGCATGGAGAAGAGTTCTGGATCGAGGACCGCTGTGCCCATCATTGGCTCATCATCCTCGTCCTCCTCCTTAAATTCGGTATCCATGACTATCATAAACGATTCTGGCGACTTCAAGAATCGCTTACCAGCAGCGGTTAGTTTTAATAAGCCGTAGTTCTCTACATCCTTCTTAAGATAACCTGCTAAGAGTGCTTGACGTACGACTGGGTTCCAAATCTTTGGATTCTCGTCTTCACCCTCTCCGAAATCGTCTAACTCATCATGCTTATGATCTTTCTGGTCATCGGTAGCTCTGCCACGTACGAAGTCGATAACATACTCTTGGCGGAAATTCTCCTTCAATGTTTTCACTGCTTGGAGAATAATAAGAAGTTGCTTCTGTGCTTCAATCTTCGTCTTTGGATGAAGACAGTTATCGCACATAGCACAGTTACACTTTGGATAATCCTCACCAAAGTAATGTAGCAACATCTTTCTACGGCAGACAGATGACTCTGCGTAAGCTTCAGTCTCTTGTAACAACTGACGACCGATATCTTGTTCTGCAACAGGCTTCCCCTCCATAAACTTCTCCAGTTTATTAAGGTCTTTCTTAGAATAGAACACAACACAGATACCTTCCTCACCATCACGCCCTGCTCGTCCTGTTTCTTGATAATAGCCTTCAAGACTCTTCGGGATATCATAATGGATGACAAAACGTACATCTGGCTTATCAATACCCATACCAAAAGCTATGGTTGCCACAATAATATCCAACTCTTCCATGAGGAAGTCGTCCTGTGTCTTAGAGCGTGTCTCAGAATCAAGGCCTGCATGATAAGGAGCTGCCTTGATATCATTAGCTTGCAAGATAGCCGCCAACTCCTCCACCTTCTTACGCGAAAGACAATAAATAATACCACTCTTACCAGTATGCTGTTTGATAAACTTGATAATCTGCTTATTCGTATCGTCATCACTCTTCTTTGGACGTACCTCATAATAAAGGTTCGGACGATTGAAAGAGCTTTTAAACTCGGCACAATCCTCAATACCTAAGCTACGTACAATGTCCGTACGCACCTTATCAGTAGCCGTTGCTGTGAGTGCAATAACAGGAGCAGTGCCAATCGTTTCGATAGCACAACGAATCTTACGGTACTCTGGGCGAAAATCATGTCCCCACTCCGAGATACAGTGTGCCTCATCAATGGCGTAGAAACTAATCTTCACTGACTTCAAGAACTCCATATTCTCTTCCTTATTCAAGGACTCTGGAGCAACGTAGAGCAGTTTTGTACGACCAGAAACGATGTCTGCACGTACCTGATCGATTTCAGCTTTCTTCAAAGAAGAGTTGAGATAATGTGCTACACCATCCTCCTCGCTGATTCCATTGATGACGTCCACTTGGTTCTTCATCAATGCAATGAGCGGAGAAACGACAATCGCCGTTCCCTCCATAATCAATGAAGGAAGTTGATAGCAAAGACTCTTTCCACCACCTGTAGGCATCAGTACGAAAGTATCGTGTCCGTCAAGAAGATTACGGATAATAGCCTCCTGGTCGCCTTTGAATTTATCAAAGCCAAAATAGTGTTTTAGTTTTTCGGTAAGATTGACTTCTTGTGTCATGTTAATAGCTGGGTATTTTCCGATTCTTTACGGTTTCTGTAGAAATTACACAGCCTACTGACGCGAAGGATTCCTCACATCAGTAGGCTGTATATATAGGTTTTATGAGACTGTATTCGATTTCTGAATATGAGCCTTATCAAGTTGTTGACGAACGTATTCTTCCGTCACCTCAAATGACTTTATGCGTCGTGAAGGTACGTCGAACATAGCATCCATCATCACAGCCTCAACGATTGAACGCAATCCACGGGCTCCAAGTTTATACTCTACACCCTTATCTACGATGTAATCAAGTGCTGCTTCAGTGAAAGTTAGCTCAATGCCATCCATCTTGAACAACTTAATATACTGCTTCACGATAGAGTTCTTAGGCTCAACAAGAATCTTACGCAATGCCTCGCGGTCAAGCGGATTAAGATAGGTAAGCACTGGCAAACGTCCAATAATCTCTGGGATAAGACCAAATGACTTCAAGTCTTGAGGAAGGACATACTTCATCAAGTCGTTCTTATCTATCTTCGCAACGTTCTGCACAGAGTTGTAACCAACCGTGTGCGTATTCATTCGCTGTGCTATCTTACGCTCGATACCATCGAATGCACCACCACAAATGAAGAGGATGTTGCGAGTATCAACGTGAATGTAATCTTGATCAGGATGCTTACGACCACCCTTTGGCGGTACGTTAACCATTGTTCCCTCCAAGAGTTTCAGTAAACCCTGCTGTACACCCTCACCGCTTACATCACGGGTGATGCTTGGATTATCGCTCTTACGCGCAATCTTATCAATCTCATCGATAAAGACAATACCACGCTCAGCCGCTGGTACGTCATAATTAGCAACCTGCAAAAGACGTGAGAGAATACTCTCAACGTCCTCTCCTACGTATCCAGCTTCTGTGAATACAGTTGCATCAACAATCGTGAAAGGCACATCAAGGAGCTTTGCTATGGTGCGAGCAAGCAATGTCTTACCCGTACCTGTAGAACCAACCATGATGATATTGCTCTTCTCAATCTCTACACCATCATCATCCTTTGGCTGTTGTAAACGCTTATAATGGTTATAAACAGCCACAGCAAGATAGCGTTTCGCCTCATCCTGACCAATGATATATTCATCAAGATACTGCTTGATTTCCTTTGGTTTAGGAACCTTCTTGAGTTTGAAAGCCTCACCATCGCCATTCTGTTCCTGTGCCAATGCACCAGTTTGCATGACGATATTATAAGCCTGCTGTGCACATTCCTCACAGATATAGCCGTTCAAGCCTGTGATAAGGAGCTTTACTTCCTTCTCACCCCGACCACAAAAACTACATTTCTTTTGGGGCATTATTATCCTTTACTTAACTTCTTCCGAAGCGTTACTTACTGGTTTTCTCATCAAAACCTCATCAATCATACCGTACTCCTTAGCCTCTTCTGAAGTCATCCAGTAGTTACGGTCACTATCATTCCAAACCTTATCGAATGGTTGATGAGAATGTTCGCTAATGATGTTATAGAGTTCTTTCTTGAACTTCTGAATCTCGCGTGCCTCAATCTCAATGTCAGATGCCTGACCTTGTACACCACCCAATGGCTGGTGAATCATCACACGACTATGTTTCAAGGCAGAACGCTTGCCCTCCTTACCCGCAACGAGCAATACTGCAGCCATAGATGCAGCCATACCTGTACAGAGTGTAGCAACATCACTGGAGATAAATTGCATGGTATCATAGATACCTAAGCCCGCAGTAACGCTTCCACCAGGAGAGTTAATATAAATAGATATATCCTTACCTGGGTCAACAGAGTCCAAGTAAAGCAGCTGTGCCTGAATTGTATTGGCTGAATAGTCATCTACCTGAGTCCCGAGGAAGATAATTCTCTCCATCATCAGACGTGAGAAGACATCCATCTGAGTCACATTCAACTGACGCTCCTCAAGGATATATGGGTTAAGATACTGTGCCTGTGCTCTCATCACGTCATCAAGCACCATACCATTCATCCCAAGATGCCCTGTAGCATACCTTCTAAAATCGTTCATTATTTTCCTTTCTTATAATTTATATATGACAAAAAATAGAGGTTATCGACCTCCCTTATCATTGTCATCTATACAAACACCATGCCACTCAGTGCGACACTTGCCTGCATATCTAAAGCAAAGATAAGCAAAAAAATCGATAACCTCTATATATAAAGGAAGATTTTTCTAAAAATATTACTCGCTTACAAGTTTGTTGAATTCCTCAAGACTTACAGTCTTAACGTTCAATTTAACAACCTCCTTAATAGCCTCAGCAAGCTTACGATCGAGAGCTGCCTCAACGAATGAATCTACATTCTCACGCTTCTTCAGCATCTCATCAGCATAACCATTCAAGTAATCCTCTGGTACGTTGGTCATACCATACTGAGCAAACTGTGCACGTGCCATCTGGCGAGCGCTCTCACGAACATCATTGTCATCAACTTTGATATTGTGATCCTTAGCCAACTGCTCCTTAATCAAGTGCCATGTCAACTCCTTGATGCTCTGTGCATAGTTCTTTTCTACGAACTCCTCACCCTTATCTGGGTTGTTTGCCAACATGATGCGCTTTAAGATTGCGTCTGGGTAAGTCAAATCGCCTACCTTCTTCTCGCAGTAAGCGCGGAGATCCTGAATGAACTTGTAGTTAGAATCGCCCTTCAACTGCTCTGTCAAACCGTCAGCGATAGCCTTACGGAAAGCTGCCTCATCCTTGATATCAGCATCCTCACCATAAACACTCTTCCAAAGCTCAGCGTTGTTCTCAGCCTTAACGAAGCGTGAAATCTCTGTAATCTGATAAGAGAAGTTACCCTTGTGCTCAGCAACCTCCTCTTTCTTAATCTTCAAGAGTGAAGAAACCTCGATATCGTTATCAGGGTAAGCTGCTGTTGGATTAAAGGTAATGATATCACCAAGCTTAGCACCATCGAAAAGTTTCTTCTGGTCCTCAACCTTGATATACTGTGGCATCAATGATGCACCCTCAACGGTGATACCACCCTCGAGTGTATTTCCATTCTCATCCAACTCACGGAGGTCACCCTTCAACAAGTCACGCTGCTCTGGATCGAACACCTCAGCCTGCTCATAGTGACCAGAACGGCTCTGGAACATCTCAACCTGCTGATCAATCAACTTATCATCAACAGCAATCTCGTAGTAGTCAATCTTGTTCTTGCCATTCAGTTCAATCTTGAATTCTGGAGCAACAGCAATATCAAACTTGAACTCGTAAGGAGCTGGTTTCTCCAAGTCTACTGCCTCTTGAGACTCAGAACCCATTGGCTGACCCAACATCTGAATCTTGTTATCAGCGATATATTTCTGGAGGCTCTCACCAAGAATCTTATTGATAGCATCCATCTTTACCTGTGGACCATACTGACGCTTAATCAGACCTACAGGCACCTGACCCTGACGGAAACCAGGAACGTTGGCACGCTTGCGATAATCCTTGAGAGTTTTCTCTACCTCATCCTTGTAATCAGCTTCCTCAACAGTGATGGTCATCAAGCCATTCACTTTGTCGGGATTCTCAAATGAAATTTTCATCTTTGATGTTATATATTTATGTTTATTATTATTTATCAAAAGTATAAGTTCACAAGAGGGCGCAATTACCCCTTATAGACTTTGAAGTGCAAAGATACTTAAAAAATCGCATAACCTTATAATATATAAGTGGAAATTTGTTTTTTTAACCAAGATAATTGGCTAAAGAAGTCTACAATAGGGGTCAACTTTTAATAAACAAAGCTACTTACAACAAACTCTTATATTGAGTTTTACCGTAAGCAGCTTTTTATTTTGCACTTACCCTTTATATCTGAAAGGCTCCTTACTCGAATTATTTTCATGAAAATAAATATTTATGGTCGTGAAGAAAAATATTTCTTTTCATGAAAAAAAATATTTTTCTTCATGAAAAGAATTCGCAACTTACTTACTCTTGCATAAACAAAGGCGCAAAGAATACTTTATCTTTGCACCTTTCTGACGACTAATATAGCCTATCTAAAAGAGAGGATATATTCCTCTTATAAACCATTCGCCTCTTCCTGAGCACGTTTACGCTGATCGAGCAACTGGAAGTCTTTCTTCTGAAGAACGAAATCTGTACCGAGGTATTTCTCCTTCACAATCTTATTGGCTGCCAATTCCTCTGGAGTTCCCTTGAAGAGAATACGTCCCTCAAAAAGAAGATAGGCGCGATCGGTAATATTCAGCGTCTCATGTACATTGTGGTCGGTGATAAGAATACCGATATTACGGAACTTCAAACGCCAAACAATGTGCTGAATATCCTCTACAGCGATAGGGTCGACACCTGCAAAAGGCTCATCAAGCATGATAAACTTTGGGTCAATAGCCAAACAACGAGCAATCTCACAACGACGACGCTCACCACCAGAAAGTCGGTCTCCAAGATTCTTACGTACCTTTTCTAATCGGAATTCGCGAATCAGACTCTCCATCTTATCAATGCGCTCCTGCTTTGATAGCTTTGTCATCTCCAAGACACTCATGATATTATCTTCCACACTCATCTTACGGAAGACACTCGCCTCCTGTGGAAGATAGCCAATACCAGCACGAGCACGCTTATAAACAGGGAAGTTGGTAATTTCCTGATCATCAATATAGACATGTCCCTCATTAGGAACCACCAATCCTGTTGTCATATAAAACGACGTGGTTTTTCCCGCACCATTTGGTCCGAGCAGTCCCACAATCTCACCCTGCTTCACATTGATGCTCACACCATTGGCAACAGTACGCTTTCCGTATCGCTTCACCAGTTTATCTGTACGAAGAATACTTCCCTCGCCTTCTGGGCGTACAACAATATTATCTGATTCTGACATAGTTTTCTCTTTTAAGCTATCGCTGCAAAATTACGAAATAAAAAGCAGATAGCAATCATAAAGACGTGAAAAGAAACAAAAGAACAATACAGATAAATGTATAGCTACGTGTGTACGCTTCTATTAAAAGACATTCTCACGAAGGTTCTCTGCCCTGTTTACTTGGTGGCTATTCCCTATTCTTCGCCAGAAGTATATCTTAACAGCTCCTGCTCGAATGCTGTCGTCCACACTTCATTACTAAGTGCTGCCGACATTGAATTAAGGGCTTGACACTGCTCTCGCGAGATAGTCCTGCGTTCGTGATGATATGCCCATGGAGCCAACATAAGGAGTCGCCCTTCACAACAAGCATCAAAGTACTGCCCAGGCGGTTTATAGAGAGGCGGGAAACCGTTTTCTAACAAGACTATAAGCGGGAGTTTCTCCTCCAATGCAGCACGTGCTATTTCTTTTTCTCCAGCCGATATACAGGGGCTAACAAGTACTCCTCCCTCTCGTCCTCGTGCAAAGAAGTATTCCTTTTGCAAGGCTATAAGGCGCAGATTCTCTGGTGTCTTATTATTATGACAACGCACCTGCAGTCTTATTGGGTGCTCCAGTAACCACTGATTTCCTATAGCAGAGAAAGTTCTTTCACCCACCTTCAAACTATTCACGACACGAAAGAGTTGCGGATTATCCCGCTTCATCGCCAGCCGTCGTGGGTTATCAGCAATATATCTGAACATATTCTCCAGCTGTCCCTTCCCCCTTAGCACGCTGTCATGATAGCCCAGCGCAAAGAGCATGCCATGCTCTGGGTGCTTACAGCCTCGCTGTTTCGCCCCTTCTCCGCATCGTCCATTCTGTCCGTGCTTCTGAGGCATTGCCTCAGAACTCCCCAACACCAACCGCCGATACGCCCGATTACAGCCTACCTTGAACCCATTAATAACCTTCCCCAGGTGTACAGCCATCTCATGCGTTACAAAGAGGATGCCGTGTATATGATCCGGCATAACCTGAAAGGCAAGCACACTCACCTCTGGATAATGCTTAGTAATCTCTCTCCAACAACGCTCAACCTCACTCCCCAGCTCTGTTGGCTCAACATAGGCGGATGCTACAGCTGCTGTCCTTCGCATAAGCCTCCCCAACAATGGCTGCCTTCCTTCCGTACAGAGCGTTATCATGTAGATACACCGCCCTTGATAGTCATGCCCTTTAAGCCTCCGTAGCAGCGACGCCACACGCTCACGACGCCAACCTACCCCTTCCACATATATTGCAGGATTACTTTTCATAGCTTTCAACTCATAGTTTGTTACGCACAAAGATACAAATATAATCCTAAAAGAACTATACAACAGTGGCAAAGATACTATTTACAAAAAGCGAAAGTAGCCTTCATGACTATTAAATAATGTCTTTCTTTTCTCTTTCTGTGATATTTTGGTTAAATTTGCATTTTGAACATCAAATAGAAAGAACATGCTTTTATTCAAATGGCTGACAACATTCGGTAATTATCTTATATTGATGGGACGCTCATTCAGTCGTCCTGAACGAATGAGAATGTTCCTTAAGCGATATGTTAAAGAGATGTCCCAGCTGGGTGTTGACTCAATCGGTATCGTATTACTCATCTCTTTCTTTATTGGAGCAGTTATATGTATACAGATTAAACTTAACGTGCAGAGCCCTTGGATGCCACATTGGGTGTCGGGTTATGTGACGAGAGAAATTATGCTTTTGGAGTTCTCCAGCAGTATCATGTGTCTGATCCTATCAGGTAAGGTTGGGTCAAACATTGCTTCAGAGTTAGGAACCATGCGTGTGACACAGCAGATAGATGCCTTAGAGATTATGGGTATCAACTCTGCCAGCTACCTCATCTTACCAAAGATTATGGGACTCATCACAATCATGCCATTCCTTGTTATCTTTTCTGCAGCAACAGGCATCATTGGAGCATATGCCACAGCCTACCTTGCACATATCATCACACCAGTAGATTTGACTGCTGGTTTGCAACATGATTTCAATCCGTGGTTTATGTGGATGAGTATCATCAAGGGATTCTTCTTTGCCTTTATCATTTCAAGTGTATCGTCTTATATGGGCTACACGGTGAAGGGTGGAAGTGTTGAAGTCGGTAAAGCATCTACAGATGCTGTAGTCTGCTCAAGCGTACTGATTCTCTTCAGTGACGTTTTCCTCACACAGATGTTGAGTTAAACCTCCTCCCCACCCCTCCAAAGGAGGGGAGATTAGAGAGAACAAATCAACTCCTGAAAGTTAATACTAACTAATTAATAAGCCCATCTTCCCCCACAAGTAAGCAGATTGGGCTCCCCTCCCTTCGGAGGGGTCGGGGGAGGCTCTATGATTGAAGTAAAACATCTATTCAAATCATTCGGCGACAAGGAAGTGCTGAAGGATATAAACATCGTTTTTGAAGACGGAAAAACAAACCTCATCATCGGACAGAGTGGTGCTGGTAAAACCGTTCTCATGCGTTCGCTCACTGGACTACTTGACCCAACCAAGGGTGAAGTACTTTATGACGGACGTAACTTTGTCAACATGACAAAGAAAGACCAGATTCTCATGCGTCGTGAGATGGGTATGATTTTCCAAGGTGCTGCCCTCTTTGACTCGCTCACTGTACTGGAGAATGTTCGTTTCCCATTGGACATGTTTTCGGACATGACTGCTCAGGAACGTGACAAAAGAGCTATGGAATGCCTTGATCGTGTGAACCTGACAGGAGCTGAACAGAAGTTTCCTGGTGAGATTTCGGGTGGTATGCAAAAGCGTGTAGCTATTGCTCGCGCCATCGTTATGAACCCAAAATATCTCTTCTGCGATGAGCCAAACTCTGGTCTTGACCCTAAGACATCACTGGTCATAGACGAACTTCTGACGAGTATCACGCGAGAGTTCAACATGACTACCATCATCAACACCCATGACATGAACTCTGTGTTGGGTATTGGTGAGAATATCGTCTTCATTGCAGATGGTAGAAAAGAATGGCAAGGCGACAAAGAGACTGTCATCACATCACAGAACCAGAAACTTAACGACCTCGTCTTTGCTTCTGACCTCTTTAAGAAAGTCAAGAGCATAGAAGAAAACAAGACTACATTATAAGGAAACTCAGCAACTTATCAGTTCTGAAATATACAGAAAGAAGCCCTTATCCTTCCTGCTGAACAGGGGGATAAGGGCTTATCGATTTCTGTTGTTGTCCGATAAAGCCAACCGCAAACCAATCATTTGAGCCTGAACAGGTTTTGTTTTATTGTCGAGCAGATTGTCTGTCTTTGTAACGAAGGCGTATCAGCTACGTAAAGTTAGAAGGACAAGAGGAGACTATACCCAGCATAGATAGGGTTTTGAAAAATCATTACATAATTTCGAATAAATCATCTGCAAACAAAGGAAAAACATATGTAAAAAGCAAGTTTACAACCAGCAGTAAATCAATTAGTTACAAAGTCGTGTAAAAAAGGTGCTTAATTGGACTTCAATTAAGCCTTAATTGAGCTTCAATTAACGCCCTTTTAAACTGCAATTAAACCTTAATTGAAGTGCAAAAGAGCGTAGATTGAAAATGAAGGAAAGAAAAAACAGGACAAAAAAGATTCTCCCATAAGACCGACACAGATGCAAAGTCCCACATACTTAGAAAGAATCGGGTTCACAATTCTGTCAACAAAAGCAAATGGAAAGATTACCATTTTCATTCATCTTAGTTTGCTTTATTCTTCACAGCCACATCATACTCCTCATAAACCTTGTCACATAGTGCTTCAAAACCAGGGAGACTAAAATAATGCCGGCTATCAATATAGTTGCGGAAAGAATCGTTGTAATAGAGCTCGTGCCCAAGGAGAGAAGTATCCTCTCGGTCATACTTCTTACTGAACTTATAGAGATAATAACAAAGATAGGCTGCAACCTTATAGCGTTCTTCCTTCGTAAATTCAGTCATCCACATAGGAAGTTTTTGCTCCTCTATATTCAACAGATAGTCTATATAATCATTGAAGAGCCTTATCCACTCCATATTTTCTTCTGTTGCAGGTAGTTTCAAGATGCTTTTCAAAAGTCCTTTTCTGATTTCAACTTTTGCGTGCTTCGCCTTTCTTTTACTGGCTAAAGTATTGTCAAGAATCCAAGGGTCATTAACGTCAGTATATTCTTTCAACATGTTAGCCATTACTAACTTATTTATTTCTTCGTTCTTGTCATATCCATACTCACACAGCAGGTCTATAAGAAACGCAGCTTCGTTCTTCTTCAACCATTCAAGAGCGTCTTTACTATCATAGAAGATAAAATTGTTTTCGTTGAAAAATATGCTATCATTGAAGTTAAAATAGAGTTTTCCACGTTTTATTACTTTCCTGTGATTTTTACCTATGGCATCATCAGGCAGTCCCTCTATCTTTACCGCACTGTCAATTGTGGGGGAAGTAATGATGTAATTGTAGTTTGGCACATAGACAAGTCTGTTCCAGAAATACTCTTGTTCGCCGAAACTGTCACCACCCATCGATTTTTCCTGCTTAGCCCGTTCTGTTGCACTACCATTCTTAAAGATGTACGTTCTGAAGCCTCTCGTCAATTGAATATCATTACTTTGGTTTACATCAACTCCAAAATATTTCAGAATGGCTTCTCTGGCCCTCTCGTTATCAACGGGTTTATAGCCCTTGCGACGGATTGCTTCATCAATCAGTTCGACAGCAATATCAGTGTATTCCACTTGAGCCTTCTGCGGAAAAGAAAGGATTCCTCCATCCGACACTTTTGTCAAGTCCAGATAATAGGCTCTGATCTGCTTATCATACTGACTTAGCAGGTCTTTCTTGACCGCAACAACCGTATCAGCAGTATTCTCCTGCTGCGGAACCTTACGCTGATTATCACAGCTGCTTCCCAAGACCATGAGCAGCAGCGTCAAAAGGAGATACTTGCTTTGTTTCATCTTTTTCATTCTCTACTTCAAGAAATCCGTCCGACAATAAGACCCAGTTCAGGCGAAAGAATCTAAGAGTAAACCGACTTTCTATCGCTAGGACTACCCGTAATCTCCATTAGTACAAACAGCCTTAAAGGTAAACATGCCATTATCCACACAATGCCTATCTCATCATCCACACTCCGTGCTTCTTTAGCATTGGTACAACAACCTGCTCCGTTGTCTTGTCGCCATAATGAAACAACAGAAAGGCACTGGCTGTACTATCCTTTTCAGAGAAAACAGATGAAGCCAATGACACAGAATCAATCCCTTCATGCTCTTTCTTCTGCTGCTCGATAAACTGACGGAGGTTTGTTAAGAGTTGCTTTCGATAACTATCAGGCAACTTCTCTGAACGATTCTCACCTCCTAAAAAAGCTTCATACTGACCTTTCAACAGTTGTTCGTAGTAGAGTTGGGCTGCACGACCAGCCAACTCTCCTTGGTCTACCTCTTTTTTCTTACTGCAAGCCATCAATAAAAATGGCAAAGCAAAAAGAAAAGGAAACATTATTCTCTTCATAGGCAACACCTCCTACGACTACTTCTGACGAATGAATATATTAATTGGACAGCCATGCAGGTTCCAGTTCTCACGTATCTTGTTCTCCAAGAAACGACGATACTGCTCCTTAACATACTGTGGCAGGTTCGCATAGAACACGAAAGAAGGAATCTGTGTGTTTGGAAGTTGTGAGCAATACTTAATCTTGATATACTTACCCTTCACTGACTGTGGTGGCGTTGCCTCAATGATAGGAAGCATCACCTCATTCAACTTCGTTGTACCGATATGCATTGTGCGGTTCTGATATACCTCTTTCGCTGTTTCCAAAACCTTAAAAATACGCTGCTTTGTTAGTGCTGAAGCAAAGATGATTGGGAAGTCAACGAACGGAGCCATACGCTTACGAATAGCATTCTCGAAGGTATCAATAACCTTTTGGTTCTTGTCTTCAACCAAATCCCACTTGTTCACAACAACAACAAGACTCTTGTTATTACGCTGTATGAGCTGGAAGATATTCATATCCTGCGCCTCGATACCACGTGTTGCATCCAACATAAGAATACAAACATCAGAGTTCTCAATACTTCGGATAGAACGCATAACGCTATAGAACTCCAAGTCTTCGCTCACCTTGTTCTTACGACGGATACCAGCAGTATCAACAAGATAAAAATCAAAACCAAACTTCGTATAGCGTGTATAGATACTATCGCGCGTTGTACCAGCAATCTCGGTCACAATATTACGATCCTCACCAATGAAGGCATTGATAATACTTGACTTACCAGCGTTAGGACGACCAACAACTGCAAAACGAGGGATATCCTGATCAACTGCTTCCTCTGGTACATCCTTCAAGTTCTCAAGCAGAATATCAAGCAAGTCACCTGTTCCACCACCAGTAGCAGCACTAATACAGATAGGCTCTCCCAAACCGAGTTTATAAAACTCTGCTGCCTGATAATACTCACCGCTGTTGTCAACCTTATTCGCAACAAGGAGTACAGGGAGCTTAGTGCGACGAAGAATCAATGCTACATCCTCATCCCAGTCGGTGATACCCGTTTCAGTATCAACAACAAAGAGGACGAGATCAGCTTCTTCCGTTGCCACAAGCACCTGCTTGCGAATTGCATCTTCAAAAATATCGTCTGATTTAACAACCCATCCACCAGTGTCAACAATAGAAAATTCGCGTCCGTTCCACTGACACTTACCATACTGACGGTCGCGTGTTGTACCAGCAGTATCGCTCACAATCGCATGACGTGTCTGAGTTAATCGATTGAAAAGTGTGGACTTACCTACGTTTGGGCGTCCCACAATAGCTACTAAATTTGCCATTAATATTGGTCTTTTCCCTCCTCATAATTCAGTGCTAACACTGTTGAAAGATTATGAAAAGGCGCCGGATGTGGTCAGGCATCCGATGAATATTTGCCGAGGATGACCATTCCCCAGCCCTCGCATTGTGCGAGAGTGTGCCCTACTAAGCAGTCAGGGCGATTTATTTTCTTATTATCAAGGAAGCTATTAGCTTTGTATTAGCCCAATGAGCCTTATTAGCCCAATAAGGCTAATAAAATCTCTCCCCAGCCTATCCCGTTAGGCTCTCCCCTCCTTCGGAGGGGCTGGGGGAGGTCCCCCTTACTCTGGACTATAGCCAAAGTGTTTCAATTCTTTCTGTGAGTTGCGCCAGTCCTTATCCACTTTCACGAAAGTTTCAAGAAATATCTTCTTATCGAAGAAACGTTCCAAGCTCTTACGAGCTTCGGTAGACACCTTCTTAAGTGCCATACCCTGATGGCCAATAATAATTCCTTTCTGGCTGCTACGTTCCACATAAATGATAGCACTGATGTGAATCTGACGGTCATCTTCCTTGAAACGTTCAATAACAACCTCAACAGAATAAGGGATTTCCTTATCATAATAGCGCAGAATCTTCTCACGAATAATCTCTGATACGAAGAACTTAGCTGGCTTATCTGTCAACTGATCTTTATCAAAGAATGCCGGACTCTCTGGTAACAGTTCGTGAACACGCCTCAAAAGAATATCTACGCCAAACTTATTCTTAGCAGAAATAGGGAGTATCTCTGCATTAGGCAACAATCCATGCCACTTTGTTACGAGATTACCAAGTGTCTTCTGGTCGCTCTCATCAATCTTATTAATAAGAAGGATGACAGGAATTGACATCTTAGAAACCTTCTCCAAGAAGTCCATATTCTTCTCTGGATCTTCAACAACGTCTGTTACATAAAGTAAGATATCGGCATCTGCCAAAGCTGACTCAGAGAACTGGAGCATCATCTCCTGCATCTTATAGTTTGGTTTCAGCACACCTGGTGTGTCTGAAAATACTATCTGGGTGTCCTCTGTGTTGACAATTCCCATAATACGATGGCGCGTTGTCTGTGCCTTAAACGTGGCAATACTGAGCTTCTCACCGACGAGTTGATTCATCAGCGTACTCTTTCCGACATTCGGATTACCAACGATATTTACAAATCCAGCTTTATGCATATAATCTATTCACCCACTATTTCCTTCCACAGGAAGGAATGTTTGAAAAGTTCTGTTATAATTATAAGAGGAGAAGGGGAGGTAGAAAAGTCCTACTATGCCACTCTCCTAATCCCTTTAACGAAAAAACGCACCTATCTTATAAGAAAAGAAAGATGCGCTTTTTTATATGATAACTTAAAGTCTTTATTTCTTAACCGCAGCAGCGTCACCGTCATAAGCCCACTTAAAGTAAGATGCGCCATTAACGAAACCTGCACCAAAGCCGGTGAAAATGATATTATCACCCTTCTTCAGCTGTGACTCAAAATCCCAAAGAACAAGTGGCATACAAGCAGCACTGGTATTACCATAACGCTGAATGTTAACCAACACCTTCTCCATTGGAACTCCAATGCGTTTTGCAACAGCCTCGATGATACGAAGGTTTGCCTGATGACAAACTACGTAATCAACATCATCTTGAGTCAAGCCATTGCGCTCCAAAAGTGTAGCACAGTCATCACCCATCGCTGTAACAGCATAACGGAAGACGGTGCGTCCCTCTTGGTAAGTGTAATGCAAACGATGATCAATTGTAAAGCTTGAAGAAGGACATACAGAACCACCTGCCTTGATATGGAGGAATGGAAGTCCCTTACCGTCTGTGCGATGATAAGAATCAATCATACCAACGCCTTCCTCGGTTGTACCCTCTAACATCACAGCACCTGCACCATCACCGAAAAGTGGACAAGTTGCGCGATCACGATAATCAGTAATAGCTGACATCTTATCAGCACCAATAACAATGATACGCTTGTGACGACCACTTTGGATCATATTGCAGGCAACATCGAGTGCATACATGAAGCCACAACATGCAGCAGCTAAGTCAAATGCGAAGGCATTCTTCAACCCCAGCTTTCCTAATACGATAGAAGCTGTTGAAGGATGCGGATAGTCAGGAGTCGATGTAGCAACAACAACAGCATCAATACTGTCTGGATCAGCACCTGTCTTTGTCATCAGGAGCTTTGCTGCCTTGCGGGCCATATAGGATGTACCGAGTCCCTCTTCGGTGAGGATTCGGCGTTCCTTGATACCTGTACGAGTGGTAATCCACTCATCGTTAGTATCAACCATGCGAGACAATTCCTCATTGTTGAGGACATAGTCTGGCACGTAACCAGCGACACCTGTTATAATCGCATTAATCTTACTCATGCTTACTCAGCTGTTTCCTTTACGACAGCAACCTTACCACGATAGTTACCACAAGTTGGGCAAACTGTGTGATAAACATAATAAGAACCACAGTTAGGGCATAAAGCCAATGTAGGAGCTACTGCCTTATCATGAGTTCTTCTCTTGAGTGTACGAGTCTTTGACTGTCTTCTTTTTGGATGTGCCATAATTCTTTAAACGTTTAATATTTTATTTTTTCAATTTTAATAGAGCTTCCCAGCGCGGATCCATCGCCTGCTCGTCTTCCTCACCGCTTCGGGCGGCAGAATACTCCTCAAGAGCTCGTACCATAGCAGGGTTGCATTTTCCAGGTGCATGCACATGCTTGATAGGGATTGCGAGAGCTATGAATTCGTAGAGGTACCATGCAACATAAGCGTCATCCAGGTCGAACTCAAGGTGATTTACACCTTCTTCCAGACCCTTCAAATCTATTTTAAGGGTTTCTAAGTCCATAATTGGGTTGCAAAGTTACGAATATTTTTCTGATTATAAGCAAATTATAAGTAAAAAAAGTGAGGACACCCCTTGTTAGATGATTTATGCTCTATTTCTTCTACATAATATGAAATGGGGTCTTGCATTGCACTATCATTAGAAAATTAAGGCATTTTCTTAATATATCGAGTATATAAACAACTTTGTATTCTCAACTCATCTAATGCTCTATTAGTAATAAAATTAGAAATATGTAATTGTAAAAGTCTAATTATTTGCACGTAAATAAATATTTTTTTTCATGAAGGGAAATATTTATTTTCATGAAGAAAAATAATTATTCTCATGAAAAGAAATCCATCATATTGACCTTCACGCTTTGCGAAGTTCTATGCGAAAAGTTGTCCCCTTCCCTACTTCCGAGCTTTTCACATATATCTTACCATGATGATATTCCTCAACAATACGCTTAGCAAGACTCAAACCTAATCCCCAGCCTCGTTCCTTAGTAGTAAAACCTGGACGAAATACGTTTCTTATGTCTTTCTTTTTAATGCCCTTTCCTGTATCGCTGACCTCAACAATAGCACGCTTGTCTGTTTCTTCTATACGAAGTGTAATACTACCTATCTTTCCTCCCATCGCATCAACAGCATTCTTACAGAGGTTCTCAATCACCCACTCAAAGAGTGAGGCATTCATATTAATGATTATATCATCTGTTGGCAACTCCGTCTTCATCTCTATCTTCTTTGATGTACGACGGTCCATATAATCGACAACATGATTGAGAACATCATTAAGACTGGATGGGACTGGCTCTGGAACGGAACCAATCTTTGAGAAGCGATCAGCAATAAGCTGTAAACGTTTCACATCTTTATCCATTTCTGGTAGAAGTTCATCGTCGGGATATGTTTCCTTCAAAATTGTTGTCCATGCCATAAGCGAGGAGATAGGAGTACCTAACTGGTGTGCCGTTTCCTTACTTAATCCAACCCATACTTTGTTTTGTTCTGCACGCTTTGATGTCAATAAGGCAAAAATAGCTACAATAACAAATAGCATAACAACACCTAATTGTACATAGGGATAAAGCGCAATACGCTTTAACATCAATGAATCATCATAGCATACATCTATATAATCATTATGATTCTTACTCAAAGAGATACGAATAACCTGACCTGAGGCTTTCAACTGTTGACCCAAAGAAGTAACGTAATTAACGCTATCCTTTGCATTACGTGCTTTAATAACAATATTACGGTATTCTGTTACAACCCCGTCATTATCCAAAACAACAACAGGTATAGTGTGATTTTCATCTAACACCTTCAACACAAGACTAAGATCCGTGTTCTCATCCGCAGCACTAAGCGATTTCATTGCTTCCGCCCAAACTTGCATCTTACTCCTTTCCTGATCTGACAAATCATGTGTCAAAGAGTGAGAAACAAGTAAGGAAGCCACAGCAATAAGAATTGCTGCAACCACCAGAAATATCTTTACCTGACGAATTCTATCAGTCCACTGCATATAAAGATATAACGAAACGAAAAAAAATATATTGTAACGTATCAGCCCTTATTACTTAATTAGCCAAATAAAACCGATTTGTCTAATAAAATACGATTAGCCTTTAAGCGCTATTAGCCTTATCAGCCCTATAAGCCTTATTAACCCAATTAGCCCAATATAATATTGTAGCTTCTGTCCTACCAACACTCCATCAACACCTAACATCCAATACCCATCACCCAACAAAAAAAGAGCCTTGAAGATTTCTCTTCAAGGCTCTCGTAAAAGGAGGCGGCCACCTACTCTCCCGCATTGCATTGCAGTACCAT
>QWCR01000091.1_pt1 | contig 55167 bp, 37 predicted proteins | sample 1972581 | NCBI WGS metagenome assembly QWCR01 (sample SAMN09866703, study PRJNA288562) | Human oral metagenome isolate pre4_saliva, whole genome shotgun sequencing... | isolation source: mouth | host: Homo sapiens | place: USA: California
CGCGGTGAAGGAATAGAAATCAACCACAAGACTGTACTGAAACTTATGCATCAGCTGGGTATAAGTGCAACGCATAAAAAGCGTCACTATCGCTCCTACAAAGGAGAAGTGGGTAGAATAGCTCCCAATGTGATTGCCAGAAACTTTAAGGCATCAGCACCCAATCAGAAATGGACAACAGATATCACGCAAGTTTGCATACAGGGAGTCAAGACCTATCTATCTCCCATAATGGATATGTTTAATGGTGAAATCATTGCATATAGCATATCAAGAAGTCCGAACTTACAAATGACCATAGATATGCTTAGAGCTGCATTTAGGAAACAGCCCCAAATTAATGGGCTGATTATGCACTCTGACCAGGGATGGCATTATCAGCATGACATGTACCAGAAGATGCTCAAAGATAAAGGAATCGTACAGAGCATGTCTCGGAAGGGAAATTGCTTGGATAACTCTATGATGGAGAATTTCTTTGGATTGATGAAAAATGAGCTTCTCTATGTGAACCATTACGATTCTATTGAGGAGTTTGAAAAGGAGCTCAAGCAATATATCTGGTGGTACAACAATAAAAGAATAAAAACTGAGATTAAAGGGAATGAGCCCGGCACAATACCGAACTCAATACTATAAAGAGTGTAATAATGAACGTTTAATTTAATGTCCAACTTTTGGGGGGCATAACAGTACGACGTACTAAAAAAGGGGCTTGGCAAAATTCGATTTTGCCAAGCCCCCCAAAACGTCGTTAGCTTTGATGCTTACCTAAGAACGAAGCCTTACTCCAACTCATGAATGATGCCATGAACTGGGTAATAAATAAGGGTATGCGTAACATCTAACCCGGCACTCCTCAACGCAGCCGCGTAAGCCGAAAGCTGCGCATAGTGCGTCTGTGTGTGTGCATGGAAATCAACACCTTGGAAGGACTTATAATCAACCAGCACACAATGCTTTAAGCCTTCGTTATCCGTGTAATGCCAAATTAAATCAATCTCCCCTCTCAGAGTGCGACCATTATCAAGCGTCATCTGAAAAGGAACTTCCCGCTCCACAGTATCACCGTCCTTCTGAGGATAATGCTTTTGCAAGATATCATATAGCCACTCAGCCGAACGAAGCACAGCCTCGATGTGTCCACTCAGCTGCTTACTAAGACCATACCCTCCTATGATATTGATGGCTGCAGCATGATTTCGTTCTTGCTCTCCCCTATGATAAGCAGCAAAAATATCATGGACACCAGTACCAATCGTGGCATAATCCTTACCCCATCCTCGAGTATCAATGTCTATACCCCGTTCGCCCCACTCCTTGTGCACACTAAATCCATTGAAAAACTCTATCTTACTTGGAGAGAGGTACCTCGTGGCGTGTACAGTGTGCGAGCTAGGTTTCTGTACCATAGTATAGGTTTCATCACGCTCAGGAATTTCTTCTTCAGAAGGTGAGGCAATATCAACGCTAAAGCAAGCAAAGCGGGATAATCCCCAAGGCATATACGAATCCCCCCCCTCAATACCTACATTTTTGAACCAAGCAAAGCTATCCCCTACACTTGTGGTGATGAGATAGTCCTTGGCACGCGTCATACCTACATACAGTAGTCGCTTCTCTTCGCCCTTCCTCTGCTCGGCCAGCTGTTTGTAAATCTCCAATTCTTTGATTGCATCAACGAGGCAATCGGCAGGTTTCGAATTTCCTGCATTTACGATGTTAGGGAATAAATGCAAATAATAGTCTTTTGCAAAAGGGTCTTGTTCTGTTGCATTGTCATTCGCTACTACCTCGCGGACTTTCATGAAGGACTTCTTAATGAGCTCAGAACTATCCAGAGCGTCCTCATGAAGTTCATTGAGTACGACCACAGGCCATTCCAAGCCTTTAGAGCCATGATAAGTGAACACCTTAACCGTATTCGACTTATTATCTCTTTCCTTGTCGGGTTCAACGCTGTTGAGATAATAGATAAATCCACTTATCGAGGTGCCAAGCCCCATCTGAAGACACATCTGGTCATAGTCATCAGCCAAGTGCTGCACGGTAGAGAGATTTTGCTGGCGTATGTGCTGGTCACCCCATCGAGCCGTGAGGGCAGGTAGGTTGCACTCATAGATGAGAGCCTTCACCATCTCAGGGATAGACAGATGCCTGAACCGATTAGTCTGAGCGATTAATTCTTTGACTTCATCAGCTTCTTCCATCCATTGGTCTTTTATCAATCGACCACTATCGTCAATGGATGCTTTGGCAGCATCATCTTTTCCCATGATATAATTGATGCGGTGGCGAAGGATTTCCTCAGTCTGCTTTCCCCATAGGAGGCGCATCAAATCAGCAATGACATGCTTATTTGACGCATCTTGAACAAAGAGAAGAAGCGTCACTACTAGCTGCACCTCAATGCGTTGCATGATATCATCTTCGGACTCCGATACGGGAATACCATAGAGGCGCATTGCGGCAACAATATCCTTAATCGTAGAGTTCTTGCGACAAAGAATTGCTACATCTTTCGGCCGTATGGGTGTCGGCTTCGCATCACGTGTGCCCGCATGAACGAGTCGGTTGGACTCTAGTAACTCTTTGACCTTCCACGCTAGGGCATCAGCCTTGACCTTGGTCTGACTTCCTTTCTTCTCGTTATTCCAATGCTCCAGAGCGGGGTCTAATAGGTCATCTTCTTTGAAGTGAGGCTCAAGTGTAATACACAATGGATTTATATCGTGAACAAGCTGTCCATTTTCATCAGTATGCTGGAACTTGCCCTGAAACACCGCATTGACAAGCTCAACTAGTGTAGCACGCGAACGCCAACTCTCCACGAGTCTACCTGAACCAAGATTATTTGGTCCTTCTTCAGGATGAATTTGAGCATCGTCATAGAAGGTGAAATGCTTCGCTACAGAGTTCACGAGGTCTGTGTCCGCTCCACGGAAACCATAAATAGCTTGCTTAGGGTCGCCCACCCAATAAGAATGCCCGCCAGCAGGAGCGATGAGTTCGGATAGTTGATTAAAGATTTTCAACTGAATAGGGTTGGAGTCCTGAAACTCATCCACCATAATTAGGCGAAAATTGTCGCGCACATAGTTCTTGACCTCCTCTTCTGTAGTAATCAGCTGCAGGAAGATACGCTCCATATCATTGTAGGAGATGATATGATTCTGCTTTTTGTAGGCTACATAGTCATCACGCCACTCCTTAGCCAAAGTGAAGATGGCCTTTATAAACGGAATTACAACATCAAGGTTACTCGCGGATATAGAGAGCTCATTCGTGTCTGTAATAAACTGGTTGAAGCCCGGACACTTCGACTCAATACTCTTGCCTCCCCCGACAGGATTTTTCGCTATTTTCGCTATTGGACCTACTAGTTCGCGTACGTTCTTGCTGTGAGCCAATAACGGTTCGATAAGAAGGCGTTGTTCTTGTGCCGCCGCCGTCGTACTCCCCCCAATATAGTCATAATACTTTCGGAGAAAGGTCATTAGCTCAGCTCTCTTCTCTTCGTTTATGACAGGGCCTTTGAACACGGTCTTCAAGGTCTCTATGCTCTTGTTGATGCTTTCGCTTACGTCATCGACATCGTAGTATTCCATCTTCTCTACAACGTCATTGAGTACTCGTTGCCAGAAGAGATAGTCTGGATGACCATAACCATTTGCGACGTCGTAATAGTCACGAAACTTACGGAAGGCTTCCAGTTCACTCTTTTTCTTCAGATTGCCATCAGCATCGCGCTCACTGACAATCCTTGAAAGCGACTGACTCATATAGAAATTTGCATCACGCTCAGAGATAATTTTAATCTCGGCACCATAATCAAGAAGATACCAGAACTTCTTGATGAAACGTAGCGCAACGGAATGCACGGTCCCGATATAAGCCGTATCTATCTGTGCGGCGGCGTCTAGATTACCCACTTCAAGCACACGCTGGCGTGCTTTTTCACAAAACTCAGTAGTAGCAAGCTCTGTGAAAGTGGTGAGGATAACCTGAGAAGGTGATACAGCATCTCCAGCTAACTTCTCGGCAAGAATACGTGTGAGCGTATAAGTCTTTCCCGACCCAGCTCCAGCATTGATATATGTTACATTCTTCATTATTTCAGTCTTCCTTTAAGTATTGGGTGTGAGGTCGCAATCTCTGAAGGTAAAGCATTGACCTTTTCAAAGTCAATCTTTTTAGAGGGTTTGAACACTTGTTCTGAGTTCTTCTTAGCCGCAACAACCGTTTTATTTTCACCTCTACCTTCCGTTTTTTCTGACACAGAGAGTGGACAGAGATTACGGCTTAGGGTCTGAGCATAGTAGCCATCAGCATCATCGAAGACGTCCATCGTTTCCGCTTCTTCTATACGGCCTTTTCTTAGTTCTTCCATTCGGAATGTATAAGAGTTCTTCATCTGCTCATACAAGGCTTCCTTCTGGTCCATATTTACCCTCTTGATAAGTTTCGAACCAGGAATCTCAGCAAAATCGGCTGTAAATAATTGCTTCTTGGGCATCAGATAATACCCTACCCCTGCAACATCCTTGTCGGGATAGGTAGCCTTGACCGTTTGGCGATAGAGTTCGAGCTGAATAGCAGTGTTATCCTCCAACTTCTTTGCGTACTTTTTGCTATAACTCCATTTGAAGTCGATAATAACATACTTGTCGCCTTCTGTCAAGAGGAAGTCTATACGCGCTCCAAAGTCCCCAATGGTGTCAAGCGAAAGATTTTGGTCATTTCCATTGGGGAACGGTATTTCACAGCCCACAGGCATCCACCCCTTTTGCTCCATAATCTCGATGAGTGCAGAGAGACTCTCTTTTAACTGTTTTCTGAATTCGGTCAGTTCTGAAGCATTTTCGCGCAGGCGCATAATTAAACCTGTAGCATCAATAGCTGTATTTAGACGTAGCTCAAATTCGTCATTGAGCAACTGACGCATTTTCTGAGTATCGCCAGCCGCATCCGCCACGATGTTTTCTACAAAACTATGAGCGACCAAGCCTGTCGCGATGAAGGTATTCTTCAGTTGTTCCTCGTCGGGCATGGAGAGGCGCGCCACATACTGCATCACATAGTTGAAGGGGAAATTGATGAGCGTATCGAGTGAGGTATTACTTTCCGTCCTACCATTGTAGGCAATTTTCCCAAGTTCCAGATACTTTTGAGGCTGAAACACCTCTATCGGCTTAGTGATGTACGAGAAATCTATCAAGTCAAACACCTTATCTATAGGCGTTGATTTCCATTCCTTACCCTCTGATTTGAAAGCCTGACGAACTTCGGCTATTATACTGTGTTCCGCCAGTCGCGTTGTCCCATTAAATCCACTGCGAACAAGAACGACCTGCTCACACTTAGCAAGCAAGCGCAGTCGCTCACTTCTTTGAGTTTTCAAATGCTCTACAAATGATGGAATATAACATCCCGTAGCCGTCAGCTGTTCCCTCTCGGTCTGACTTAGGAAGTCATAGACATCCCGCTCCTTAGCTTCATCCTGACAGTCTAGCCAAAGAAGTACCTTCGCGGGTTTAGCCAAAGCTCTGATATCACTAATCACATTTGCCGAACCGCATTCTACCACTTGAAGAGAGTAACTCATCGGACGATATATTTGTAAAATTAACTTCTCGATATCCTCAAAGACTACATGATTGGATAGCGAACTCAAAGCGGTATCCAGCGAGGAGAAATAAGTACTCAACTCCCGAAGTTGTGCTATTCTCTCTGCAGGCAAATCATCAGCAGCATACAGGCCGACAATCCACTGCTGCATCTGTTGTATGTATCCACGTAACTCGGTCTGCTCAATGCCGTCTGTATAGTCCTTGCGAATAGGTAACAGGAAAGGCATTTTTTTAGCCCTAGCAATGCCTTTTGCCTGTGGAGAGTCATTGCCATCTTTACCCAAGAACTCAAAGGTTTCGATGATTTCTTCCCAATCATCGCGCATATTGCCATCCTCTCGGACTACCTTATCGCCAAAACCGCCTGTCGTAAGTAGCTGCCTAGCAAGTCGTCTACGTAATTTCCCAGGTATCGGAGACATAGGCAACATCAAATAAGATACGAGATTCTGAATATTCAAGGGGCGTGAGAAAATGCTCATACTGAGCTTGAAGAGCTGTAACAACTGAGGGTTACTATCTGTCAGAGATGAGTGTAATAGGGGTTTATCCCACGTCGTGAGCGTGTGGTTCAGCTGCACATTATCACGATTTACCACAGCCGTATCCTCTGGCAGTTTCTCTATCTTGGCAAACCACTCATAAGCATCATTCACATCTTCAAACTCCACCAATGTAAACTTGTCGATCTGAATAGTCTGATTCTTCGTGTTTTCACCAAGGACTTCAATTACCTCTACATCATTCTTCTTCAGACTAGTCAGTGTCTGTTGAATCAGAAAGGGAATTTCGCTCCACGGGCACTCAATATAAATAGTCTCAATAGAATCGTTTACCTTCACTCCAGTTCGATACACCTCTTCTACAGACTTCCAGCAATCAGCAAATCCGGGAGTAGTAAATCCTTTTTCTATTTCAGCAAGCACAGCAACCTTACTTCCAGTCTCAAACAAAGGTCTTGCATCCCATCCCGCCATAATGAGGGCATCACGCCATTCAAGCAATTTTTTAGCTACCCCCAAAGGGTCTACATCAGCAGATTTCTCAAACGAGGTGTTCTTGATAACAGCCATCATAGCATTATGGTATTGTGCTTCACGCTCTACATCTGGCACCGGCATTCTGTGAACACCTGCTCTTAATTGCAGCTGCTGAAGCAATCCCATATTACCCACATAGGCTTCGCCCATCATTGTTGGTGAATCACCTAAAAATATATCTCCATCATAGGACGGACTATAATGTATCTTCATACGATTCTGTTTTTATTATAAAGGAACTGGAATATTGCAACCGAATTTACAAAAAAACATTTAATATATCTTCTATGCTTCTAGAGGATACAGGACAACTGCATCAAACAAGGTTTGTACGACATACTACCCAACGAGTACGACGTACTTATTTCAGTAAGTGCGTGTACTTACTGAAGTGTTTACGTAGTACTCATTTTCGTGAGTACGACGTACTCGTTTCAGTAAGTGCACGTAAACACTTTAGTGAGTGCGCGTACTTAAATTTATAAGTACATAGTACTTTCTGGAGACTTCAGCTGTAGTCTGTACAAACTACACGTGTAGTCTGCACAAACTTCAGCTGAAGTTTGTACAGACTTCGCTGAGGTTTTGAGTTTAGGTAATGTGGAGACGATTTTTTCTCAGCTAAACAGATATGTTTAGCACATACTATTAGCCTCCGTATCCATTGACAGACAAGGATACACAAAGCTTTGAGGGCTCTACTTACCTACGTTTCCGGTGCGCTTCAATACACCCCATGTCTGCAACTCTCCTTTGATAGCTTTCAGATAACTTTTGAAAAGGACATAATACATAATCCATCTGTAGAAGAAGCGTTGTGGAATGACTAATATAAGCACCCACAAACGTTCACGCTCGAAGATATAAGCCATTATAGAAACGCTTGCATCAATAACGAGGAACAATGCATAATAAGAGAGTATCTGCATCACATTACCCGTAAATAGGCCGATAATCATCAACACGTCCGCAATAGGAGAGAAAGTCGGAATAATGTACTGAAAGATGAGCATATTAGGCATTGCCCAAAGTCCGAACCCGCCCTTTGAAGGAGCAAAGAGAGCCGAACGATGTTTCCAGAAAGCTTGCATCACACCGAAACTCCAGCGAATACGCTGCTTAACAAACTGACGAAGTGTTTCTGGGGCTTCTGTCAGAGCCACAGCATAGTTTTCATTCTCAATAATATAACCATGCTCATTGATACTCATCGTTAGGTCACAGTCTTCCGCCAGTGTATCGGTTGTAAAACCTCCCACTTCCTGAATAACAGCCTTACGGAAAGCTCCGATAGCTCCGGGAACGACCGTTACTGCATTGATATTGGAGTAGGCCATACGGTCAAAATTCTGACTACTCGTGTACTCTATGGCCTGCCAATAGGTAAGCAGGTTTCTCTGATTACCCACCTTCACATTACCAGCTACTGCACCTACACGCTTCTTCTCGTCTGCTATAAAGTGGTTCATCAATCGGCTCACAGCATCATCTTTGAGCTGTGTATCGGCATCAATACAAACAACATATTCGGATATGCAAGCCTCAACACCATAATTTAATGCTGAAGCCTTACCTCCATTGGGTTTAGATAGTATCGTAACCTCACGATCATCGCCAAAGGCTTCTCGCACACGCTCTATCGTATGGTCTTTGCTACCATCATCAACGAAATAAATATGAATATTAGGATAATCCTGTTGCTTCAAGGTCTTAATCGTACGCACGATATTGACTTCCTCATTGTATGCTGGCACGATGATAGACACAAGCGGAGCTGTAGCAGGGTCAATAGGTGGATAATGACGCCTATTCTCCGCACGCTTCTCACGCACCATCAGCACATACATAAATAGCAAGCGAAGTGTACCCAAGCCAAGGAATACAAGGAATAAAGCCGTAAGGAAATCGGACATGTGGTAGATGAGCTCTGCAAGGAAGAGATTTGAGCGCATAGCATAGTAAGCCTTTCCCTTCTCTATAGGAGGCATAAGCGTCTTCCTATCCATACCAAGATATTGCTCAAGAGTTATGAACTGATAACCTGAGCGCTTCAAACTATCTATAATACGAGGCAGAGCATCGAGAGTAGGTTTACGCGAATTACCTCCTGCATCATGGAGCAAGATGATATGCCCATCTTCATGACGAACACCATCCATAACACGCTGATAAATCTGTTCGGCAGTAACATTGGGTTGCCAGTCATTGGGGTCTATAGATTCACCCACGAAGAAATAATTCCTACGGCTAGCGACAATCATAGGCCATATTTCTTCATGCTCTGTCGGGTCTGCATCAGCATTGTAAGGGGCACGGAACAGAATAGTACTATGCCCCGTGATACTCTCTATCAGCATTCGGGTAAGTTTCAGCTCGGCATACGAACGCTGGTCGGAGTTCTTACCCATATCATGGTGCGTAAAGGTATGGTTTCCGATTGTGTGTCCTGCATTATAGACCTGCCTTACTAAAGGGAGGTTTTTCTCCATTTGTAGGCCTACCATGAAGAAGGCAGCAGGGACTTTGTACTTCTTCAAAGTATCAAGGACTGAGGGCGTCCAATAGCTATCAGGACCGTCATCAAAGGTTAGAACGAGCTGTTTATCCCCGCACTTACCTAACCTCTGAATAGTATAGGTTGAGGGCAAAGCCTGATAGTATTCCTCCGAAATAAGCCTATTAACAGAGTCAATCATCACGGATATTTTCCCCGGACGAGGCTCAGAGGTTACGTTAAGAACCTCACCAGAGCCTATAAAATTAACGTCATCAGTTCCATCAAGAGGCATTAACTTATTTATATTTAGCCGTGCCGTTCCATTCCACGACATATCCTTATCATAGAAACGCCATATACGTCTATCCTCCGTACCTAGACGCCACAGACCATAACCAGCAAGATGATACTCTGCCCCAAAACGCATGATATTAAAAGTAGTAGCCGCATCGGGGAAGAATACTTGATGGAGCTTATTATCGTCTAGACTTTGGTAAGAGAAAGTTAGATTATAGGTATCATTATCAAACTGTATCTGTGAGCCTGCATGCTGAGCCTTAGACATAGTTTGGTCAAAAGAAACCGTCGTTCCCTTCTGCCCCTCACCCCAGTCATAACCATAGGTAGCTAAACCGAGTACAATTTTATCATTGGGAACATTCTTTGCAGCCCAGTCTGTAGCTTTCTCAACCCAGCGCTGAGAACTAACGGCTCCCGGCGCGCTTACTGAGTTATGCTCATCATAAGCCATCAAGAAAAGATAGTCATTGTACTTAGCTAACTCTTGCATGTCATAGTCCTCATTGAATGGAGCTACGGCTTGGGTAACATATAGACCATTAGCGTGAAATATACGTGCAAAGTCTCTGACTAGCGCAACTAAAAGCGCATTATCATCTATATTCAGCTCTTCTAAGTCCAGGTTGATTCCTGAAAAGCCATTCGTTTTGCATTTCTCTACAAGCTCATTGATGAGTACCATGCGCTTTTTATCATCACGCATAATACGCCCAATACCTTCAGGATGAAAGACTGATTGATAGTTATTGGTAAGCATAGGCAGAATAGGGATACCTGCTCGGCGCATCAGACGCAGTGCCTGCGAGTCTATCCTGTACTCCACTTTATCCGTCTTGGGATTGATGAAGAACCATTCCGGAAGAACCATATTAAGGTACTTCATATTATTCTTCAGCGAAATATAAGATTGACTATCCCAGTTTACATACCATGCAGAGCGGATGCCTATTTGAGGATTAGTCCATTCATCAATGTACTTCTGTGTTAGGCTAGCAGCTTTACCTACAAACCGACGCTTCTTAATCGCAGAACTAGCATAATTGCTATGCATTTTCTTCTCTTTGAAGAACTCTCTAAAGGACTTGTATTGCCGTGCCGTCTTGTTATCTCTCATATAGGGAGCTGTCGCAGAAACGGCACTTCTATAATCGTGGCGAAAAGGCTTCTGAGGACTTTTCTCTAAAGCAAACATAGCTACGAATACGAGTCCTAACAGAATAAAAATTGTAACGATTACACGTAAAGACCACTTAAAATAACGCCAACGCTGTCTGGAGTCTGTCTGGAATACTTGCCTACCCATTTTCTTTCTTCATTGTCTAAGCCTTTAGGGACTGAGAGCTTACTCTTCTAAAGACTATAATTTCTACTTAACTAATCTTTGATAGTTTCTTCTGCACAATAACGAAGAGGCATAAACAAAAAGTATTGTATGCCCTAATAAAATCTCTTCTTTGAGACTATTGTATAATACGGCACTCGCTGCGTTATTATCGACATTCAGGCTTGGTCATTTACATAAGTAAACTCCCTGCGCCCTCAGTCTCAATGCCTTGCGATTACCGCATTCTACAAAGCCCCACAAAAGGACAAGTAAAACTTGCCCTTTTGGAGACCGTTGCACGGTCTCTTTTTACGTTCCTCTCCTGAACAAGACACAAAAGGGCAGCTTCCACTATAGGAAACTGCCTTTTGTAATAATTTATTGACCACAAACTAATGTGCGCCCTCAAACTGGTCTAAGAACCTCTGGTCATTCTCAGAGAAATAACGCAAGTCCTTCACTCTATACTTCAAGTTCGTTATACGCTCTACGCCCATTCCTAGAGCATATCCGCTATAACGCTTACTATCGATACCGCAATTCTCCAATACATTAGGGTCTACCATTCCACAACCAAGGATTTCAACCCAACCAGTATGCTTACAGAACGCACAACCCTTACCTGAGCAGATGTTACAAGATATGTCCATCTCGCTACTAGGCTCCGTGAAGGGGAAGTATGACGGACGCAAGCGTATCTTCGTATCAGGTCCAAACATCTCTTGAGCGAAGTACAGCAGCACCTGCTTTAAGTCCGCAAACGATACGTTCTCATCGATATAGAGCGCTTCTACTTGATGGAAGAAGCAATGAGCCCTATAAGAAATCGCTTCATTACGATAGACCCTCCCCGGACAGATAATGCGCAAAGGCGGTTGATTATTAGTCATCACTCTCGTCTGTACACTAGAAGTATGCGTCCTTAGTAGGCTACCGGGCACATTACTAACGAAGAATGTGTCTTGCATATCTCGTGCAGGGTGGTCATCAGCAAAGTTCAGTGCCGAGAATACGTGCCAATCATCTTCAATCTCTGGTCCTTCAGCGATAGAAAAACCAAGACGAGAGAAGATATTCGTTATCTCTTGCTGCACCAAGGTTAATGGATGACGACGCCCCAACTCTATAGGATAAGACGTTCTACTCCAATCAATCTCATCATCTTGACTATTATTCGTCTGTTCGAGAGCTGCTCTCAACTCGTTAATCTTATCTGTAGCAGCAGCCTTCAGTTCATTCAGCATAGCCCCTACCGTACGTTTCTCCTCATTAGGGATACTACGGAAGTCTTCTAGTAGCTTGGATACTTCACCCTTCTTACTAATATATTGAATACGCAGAGCCTCTACTTGCTCAAGGTTCTCCGCAGTAAGCGTCTTAACTTTATCTAATAATGCCGCTATTTTCGTTTGCATAATGTCTTTTATTTATTTGAATACATCTTTTCGTAATACTGCTGATAGTCGCCACTCGTTACTTCTCTCAGCCACTCCTCGTTATCTAGATACCAGCGCACAGTCTTCTCTAATCCTTCCTCAAATCGCAATGATGGCTCCCAGCCCAATTCATTCTTCAAGCGTGATGAATCTATTGCATAGCGCAGGTCGTGCCCCTGCCTGTCAGTCACGTAAGTAATTAAGTTCAGAGACTGACCTTCATTGCGTCCAAGAGCTTTATCTACTAGTGCAATGAGTAACTTTATAAGGTCAATATTGCGCCATTCGTTAAAGCCTCCTATGTTGTAGCTCTCTCCGTCCTTGCCCTTATGATAGATAAGGTCGATAGCTCTGCAATGGTCTTCCACATACAACCAATCACGCACATTCTCACCACTACCGTAAACAGGTAGAGGCTTATTATGCACGATATTATTGATAAATAATGGGATTAACTTCTCAGGAAATTGGTAAGCCCCATAATTATTAGAGCAGTTTGATAGCACTATAGGCAAACCATAAGTATGAGCATAAGCGCGCACAAAATGGTCCGATGATGCCTTACTCGCCGAATATGGACTACGTGGTGAATACTTCGTCTCTTCCGTAAAGAAACCTCCATCTAAAGCCAACGAACCAAAGACCTCGTCCGTAGAGATGTGATAAAATCGCTTGCCCTCATAATGACCATTCCAAGCAGTCTTCGCTACATTAAGGAGCGTGAGCGTACCTAATATATTGGTCTCAGCAAAGGCTACCGGATTAGCGATACTCCTATCGACGTGGCTCTCTGCGGCTAAGTGAATAACACCATCAAACTGATATTCGGCAAAGAGCGATGTAAGTAAACCGGCATCTCTAATATCCCCCTTGACAAAAACATAATTAGCAGCGTCCTCCAACTGACGAAGATTGCTCAGATTACCAGCATAAGTCAGCGCATCTAGATTTACAAAGCGGTAGTCTGGGTACTTATTGACCATATAATGGAGTAGATTACTCCCAATAAAACCAGCCCCACCTGTGATAAGTATAGTATGCATATTGATTATTTATCTATTAACGATAGGAGGTATTGACCATATTCATTCTTAAGCATAGGCTCGGCTATCAGCTTGAGTTCATCTGATGTAATCCAACCCTTAGCGTAAGCAATCTCCTCCAAACAAGCGACCTTCACGCCCTGACGTTTCTCTATAACTTCGATAAATGTCGATGCTTGATAGAGACTATCGTGTGTACCCGTATCAAGCCAAGCGAAACCTCGCCCAAGCTGCTCTAGTGTCAACTCTTCGGCTTCCATATACATCTGATTGAGCGTAGTAATCTCTAGCTCGCCACGTGCTGATGGTCGTACCTCTTTGGCACGACTTATCGCACTATTAGGATAGAAGTATAGCCCCACGACTGCATTATCACTCTTAGGTTTTGTAGGTTTCTCCTCAAGACTGATAACCTTACCCGAAGCATCTACTTCAGCTACTCCGAAAGCTGACGGATTAGGCACACGATAACCAAATATAGTCGCTAAACCTTCCTCTTCTGCTCGGCGCACACTTCTCTCTAGCATACCGGTGAAACCCATTCCGTAGAAGATATTATCACCCAATATCAGACAAACTGAGTCCTTATCTCCGACCCAATCATCTCCTATAATAAAGGCTTCGGCTAAGCCATTAGGACTAGGTTGCTCCCTATAATCAAGCTTTATCCCGAAATTACAACCATCACCTAGTAACCTACGGAAGGCAGGCAAGTCTTGAGGTGTAGAGATAATCAGAATCTCTCTTATACCCGCCAGCATCAGAGTAGAGAGCGGGTAATAAATCATAGGCTTATCGTAAATAGGTAATAACTGTTTGCTCACGCCCTTAGTAATAGGGTACAAGCGAGTACCCGAACCACCTGCCAGTATAATACCTTTCATAAAGTTATCTCTTTAGAAGTATATTGTTTTACTGTCATCAGATTTCGTCTCCTCTACAATATTAGAAGGAGTTTCCTCTGATATAGTCTCGGGCTCTGTAGTATGATGTTCGTAGCTCTCACTATCATCTATCCGCTTACGAATAGCCTCTACCAAACGAAGGTCTCTATCAAGTGCGGGTTTCTCTTCTGCGATAATGAGTAACTCTTCATTATCTAGTTCGCTCAGCTTCAAGATAAGTGGACGACGACGCGTTCCATTAAGGACAGCACCCTTACCATAGTATTTCTCTATGCGTCTATCCTCTTCGCCACGCTGAACAATATTATCACGAAGGCTAATATCACTATTCACCTCGAAGACAGAGTTCTCTGTATCTTCCATTCCGAAGCCAGAGGCAAGAATAGTTATTCTAATATGTCCTTCCGGAAGTTCATTATCAATATAAAAACCGCTCTTAGAGTCGTAGTCCGTTTCTATCTCATCGGTGAATTTATTGAGTGCAGATATCTCTTCAACTAATAATTCATCTTGCTCCGAATAATAAATCGCAATCATCAGACGCTTAGCCTTCGTGATGTCGTTATTATTGAGCAGTGGAGAGGTCAATGCTTCTTCAAGCGCCATCTTAAGACGGTTATTACCCTTACCCATACCCGAACTAATAACCGCAACGCCACTATCCTTAAGAGTTGTCTTAACGTCGTTGAAGTCCATATTAACAATACCCGCAGTATTGATAATATCCGAGATACTACGTGCGGCATTGCTGAGCGTATTGTCGGCTAATTGGAAAGCTTCAGAGACTGTTTTCTTACCGTATATCTCAATCAGCTTCTCATTATTGACCACTAGAAGGGCGTCCACACTCTCTTGTAGTCTGCGCACACCCTCCAATGCTCGAAGTATCTTGCGACGACCTTCGAACTTAAATGGTATAGTAGCGATGCCGACAGTTAATTTGCCAGCGTCTCGTGCTATCTTACCTACGATAGGGGCAGCACCAGTACCAGTACCGCCGCCCATACCTGCAGTGATGAAGACCATTTCGGTATCATCGCTCGTCAGCGCATTCAGAACCTCGGTCGTACTTTCTTCGGCAGCTTCTTTAGCCATTTCAGGCTTATTACCTGCCCCTAGACCTTTGGTTATACTTGGACCAAGCGTAATTTTATTGGGGACTGGGCTATTGTTAAGCGCCTGCTCGTCAGTATTACAGAGTAAGAATGAAACGCCTTTAATCATTTCCTTCTTATACATCGTAGAGACGGCATTACCGCCACCACCACCAACGCCGATGACCTTAATAATACGCTTGGTTGTATCCGTGGTGTACTCGTAATTCAACTGACCACGTACATCATCTATATTGTTAGATATATTATCCATCGCTCCTTTTTCTAGATATTATCCTCTTCGTTAGTTGAGAATAGTCCCTTTAACGAAGTTCTCAAAGTATGAAACATCTGGCTTACCTTAGATTCCTTTTGAACATCTTCATATTCGTCTTCATCTTCTTCGAATTCTTCAGATTCCTCGTCATCATATTCCTCTTCAGACTCTTCTCCTTCATCTATGAATGTACGGTCACCACGCTCTTCTTCGTCTTCAAGTTGGACACCTTCCTCCGTAGACGATTCCTCTTCTTGAATCTCTTCTTGAGGCTCCTCTACTGTCGGATTAAAGACTACATCCAAATCTTGTACATCAGACTTTACACAATTATTAGTAGCCATTACGACCAAACCCAATGCCGTTTGGTAGTTTTTGAGAAGCTCTTCTTCAGCGCTCTCACTCAAAATATCAGGACGGACTTTAGCTTGTCTACCGTTTACATCTAGGTTCAAGCTCTCAATATATCCACTAAGATAGGTCGCACCACCGCTAAAGATGAGATAGGCTATCATGAGTTCGGGGTCAATCTCCTGAATAAGAGCCTTAATGTTTTCCGTTATCTCTTCCATACGAGCTTGGATGTAACGGTTCACATCATACTTATGAAGGACTCTATCTCCCGTACCATTAGCACTAGCAGCCGTTATACGCTCCTCCTTATCTACTTCTAGATTTACTGAGCCATAACCAATTTTAACCGCTTCTGCATCTTGCTCTAGAAGCTTAAGATTAGTCAAATCCTTCGTAACATTCTGCCCCCCTAAAGGTAGTATATGCAGAGCCTTAAGCAATTTATCCCTATAAAGAGATATGCTCGTCGTTCCTCCTCCTATATTGATGTATGCACAGCCAATAGACATCTCCTCTCGAGTCAGAGATACCTGTGCTTCAGCCAAAGGATTGATGAGTACCTCCTCAACGGTTAATCCAAGTTTATTCTCAAAGACTTCATACAGATTGCGCTCTACCTCTTCGCGCACTGTGATAAGCTGATAAGTCGCTTCTAGCAGATGACAGCGCACGCCCTTAGGGTTATTCTCTCTCTTGCCATCGACATAATAACAAGGGCTAGCAATCTTTAAGACACTTTGACGGGAATAACTCTTCTTAAGAGCTTCTTCTCTAAGCGACTCAATATGCTCTGCTTCTAGAATGATGCCCTCTGTGCCATAGTCTTTCTTAGTCTTAAACAAGTTACTGCGCATAGATTGGCAATCAAGACCAACGTATACTCGGTCAATAACTAGTCCTTGAAGTTTACTATTCAGTTCGTCTACGATACTCCCTATTATAGCGGCAGCATCTGTTATATTATGAATGTACCCATGAATAATGCACCCCTTACTATTACGCTGGCAATAAGCAATCGGGTTCACTCGTCCATTCGGTAGCTTGCTCGCTATCATACCTCTGATATAGCTACTACCTAGGGCTATGACTGCAAATATCTTTTCCATCTATCCTGTATTCCTCACCTGCTGAGCGAAGATTTTATATTTATGTAGCATGTCCGCCCAAGCGGTACTATGCCCAAGTATCAGCGGCGTTCGTCCTATGCGTGGCATAAGAATAATACCCTGCTCTTTATCCACATAAACTTGTCCGAAATAGTTTCGGAAATACTCATCTGCTTCTAGAGTTTGAAAAAGGTCATAAAGCGTTGAGCAAGCATAGTTCTCATTAATGTCACCCGATGCTACGGGCAAATAAATTGCATATCTTGGGTTCAATGGGATTACTCCTCGGTCAGCTGTTACATAGTAACTACGTCCTCCAGTCTGCACCAAGAACAAGGCTTGTTGCTGCGTTACCTCCACAACCATCTTTCTTGAGAAGGCTGTAATGTAGACCTCTACATCTTTGAAGAGTGGATTTTTGCGCAACTTACGCTCAACGCTCCCTACGTCTATACTATCAATCAAAAGCCCCTTATAGTTTAATCCTAGTTGTGCCATCTCTCTTTGCACGTCCTCGCTATCCATAAAAATAGGAGCACCTTCATCGGCACGCACCTTGACCTCAATAGACTCTAGTCTTTGATTATTAGGTGCATGATAAACGACATACACACCATAGCCGATAAGCCCTAAGACAAGGATAACGATTATAGCTAGGATATAACGCTTCATTATTTTGTTTTTAAGTATTCTATCACTGGGCGAACCAAACGGTCAATATCTCCTGCACCTACCATCAGAATAATCTCTGCTAGTTCTTGCTGGGCTTGTAGGTAGGGGAGCAACTCTGCCTTAGAGCAGATGTGAACAGGCTTAGACATCTCACTTGCAATCATTGCGCTTGTTACCCCCGGTATCGGAAGTTCTCTAGCTGGATAAATATCCAAAAGTATTACTTCATCGAGGGCATCAAGACTCTCAGCAAACTCGCGATAGAAGTCCTGTGTACGGCTATACAAGTGAGGTTGAAAAATACCAAGAATTCGCTTCTCAGGATAGAGTGCTCGTACAGATTTGATAGAAGCTGCTAACTCTACGGGGTGATGCGCATAGTCATCAATCACCACATGCTGAGACAGAATAGTGCGGTCAAAACGACGCTGAACGCCACGGAAACTTGCCAAGCCCTCAGCTAGCTCATCAAGTGTCGCGCCATTAAGATAGGCTAGAGCCATAGCAGCAGTAGCATTATCCACATTGATACGTAGAGGGACTCCTAGTTCGACTTGCAAAACACCCGCAGGTTGTGCTCCCAATGCTGGGTAATGCCAATCAAAGAATAAGCGTGCATCACGGATTTCGATGTTATCAGCATAAAAATCAGCCTCTTTCTCGGTATCGTAGATATAGAGCTTCACCCCCTCTTGCAAACGAGGAGTAACGGGCACACCAGCCTTCATCACTAGGCAACCACCACTTGGAATTAGGCTTGTAAAGTGTTCAAAACTTTCTCTGTAGGCTTCAGCAGTTCCGTAAATATCCAAATGGTCAGGGTCTGCAGACGTTATTATGGACATATACGGATGCAGGCGATGGAAAGAGCGGTCAAATTCATCAGCCTCAATAACCGCTAGATTGCTCTCATCACTGAGCAGCAAATTCGTATGATAGTTATTTGAAATTCCTCCTAAGAAAGCATTACAATCGACATGGCTCTGCCTGAGCAAATGCGCAAGCAAGGTAGAGGTTGTAGTCTTGCCATGTGTACCAGCAACGCATAATCCACGCTCAATCTTGGTAATCTCACCAAGTATCTCCGAGCGTTTGAGTACTCGGAAACCATTAGTAGAGAAATACACCAACTCACTATGATTTTTAGGAATAGCGGGGGTATAAACAACCAATGTTTCAGGGCTACGGAAACATTCGGGTATAAGAGCGACATCATCTTGGTAATGAATACTTGCGCCCTCACGAGAGAGCTCCTCTGTCAGAGGGCTAGGGGTCAAATCATAACCACCTACTAAGTAACCTTTACTCAGATAGTAACGTGCGATAGCACTCATACCGATACCACCTATACCGATAAAATATACTTTGTTTTGCGAGTTGTACATTATTTCGCTAATAAATGACTTGTCAAATTATCTTGCAAAGATAACAAAACCATTTAGAGACCATTGCATAATACGGCACTCGCTGCGTTATTTTCGACATTCAGGCTTGGTCATTCCCCCCCCTAGACAAGGCTTGCTCCGTACCTGAGCAATTAAGTAATGTGTGTGTGTATCTTTGCAATCAGTATAATCTTACACACTTTCGCTAAACCAGCACACCCAAGAAAGTAGTACTCTAAAAAACTTAAATCAAAATGATAAAAAAATTAGCAATAACCTTTTCTTTGTTAATTCTTTTAGGTTGTTCAAAAAGCTCTAAAGTGGAGCTCTCATTATCCCATATGAAGCCAGAGACATCATTTTCTCTACCCCCAATAGCACAATGTGATAGCTTTAGCATTATTCCTCCCTATCAAAACATGGATAGCCTACGTAATGTGGAGATACCTGATGACATTCGTAATGTATGTGAAAAAACATTGGTAAATGATGGAATGACAATGCTTCTCTTCTATCATAAAGACAGTGTCGTATCATATGCAGTTATGGAACGCTCTGTTGCAGACTTCGCATCATTTGATGTTTCTAAGAAATATTCAATGAGGCAACAACTCTTCTTAGCCAAAGAGCGTAAAGTAATCGCTGTTCATTAAAGTTTACAAATTCACCCCTTAAAATCTTTTATAATAAGCCAGAGGAGAATTGTTCTTACCTTACCTAAACTCAAAACCTCGGCGAAGTCTGTGCAGACTACACGTGTAGTCTGTACAAACTACGGCTGAAGTTTGTACAGACTTCAGCTGAAGTCTCCAGAATAAGAAGCGCATTCAATATCTTCTCTGCGTTTGTTGGGGCAAAACAAGGGGGCTGAACCAAAATCTTTTTTGGCTCAGCCCCTTGTTTAGGTATATCAGAATAAGATATTGTCTAGATACTCTACTTAGGCATCTTAAGCACAGCTTGTATCTCGGATAACTTATTCAAGGCTTCTAATGGCGTGAGATTATTTACATCAACCTTAAGTAACATATCCCGTATATTCTCTAGCAGTGGGTCATCTAATTGGAAAAGACTCAACTGAATGCCATCTTTGAGCGAAGATTCTTTAAGACGCTTCGTGCACTTGCCTTCAGATGATTCACAGCCCTCTGTACAAGCATCATCAGACAATTCCAACTTAGCATCTTGCTCTAGTTGCGCCAAGATATCGTTAGCACGGCTAACAATCCATTGAGGCATACCCCCTAAACGAGCCACCTGAATACCGAAGCTATGCTCACTACCACCAGGAACCAATTTTCTGAGGAACAGCATTTGTCCATCCACTTCTTTGGCAGAAACATTAAAGTTCTTGACACGTTCAAGACGCTCTTCTAAGTCATTTAGCTCGTGATAGTGCGTCGCAAAAAGAGTCTTAGCTCGCCCACGTGGATTATCATGCAAGTACTCCACGATACTCCACGCAATAGAAATACCATCATAAGTACTCGTACCACGACCAAGTTCGTCAAACAAAATCAAACTACGAGGAGTAAGATTATTCAAGATGCTAGAAGCCTCCTGCATCTCTACCATAAATGTAGACTCCCCACGACTGATATTATCCGAAGCTCCAACGCGAGTAAAAATAGCATCTACAATACCTATTCTTGCCGATTTGGCTGGAACGAATGCCCCTATTTGTGCAAGCAAAGTTATAAGAGCCGTTTGACGAAGCAAAGCACTCTTACCACTCATATTAGGACCCGTGATGACCATAATCTGTTGCTTATCATCATTAAGTTCAACATCATTAGGTATGTATTGCTGACCGAAAGGTAACTGCCTTTCAATCACGGGGTGCCTGCCCTCTTCAATATGTATTTCCTTGCTATCATTCACCTCAGGCATAACATAGCCATAAAGCGAAGCCGTTTCGGCAAAAGAAGCTAAGCAATCTATCTGAGCTAAGGCCTGCGCATTTCGCTGTAAGAGCGTGATATACTTGGATAGCTCTTGTACAAGCTCGGCAAACAACTGGTTCTCAATAACGGCTATCTTATCCTCCGCACCAAGAATTTTTTCCTCATAATCCTTGAGCTCAGCGGTAATATAACGCTCGGCATTGACTAGAGTTTGCTTGCGTATCCATTCTGCTGGGACTTTATCTTTATATGTATTGCGAACCTCGATGTAATAACCAAAGACATTATTAAAGGCAATCTTTAATGAAGGAATGCCCGTCTGCTCACTCTCACGCTGCTGAATGTGTTGCAGATAATCCTTTCCGCCCGATGATAGGCGACGCAATTCGTCTAGCTCAGCATTAACGCCATTAGCGATAACAGGTCCTCGCCCTAAAGCAATAGGAGCATCAGGGAGGAGCATCTGCTCAATCAAATCGCACAAGTCGGAGCAATCATCTAGGCTATTACCCAAGGCATCTAAAGAAGAAGCCTCGTGACCAAGCATAAGCTGACGTATCTGCGTACTCAGACTTAACGATGCCTTCAGTTGATTCACATCACGAGGACCAATGCGTCCAACAGCGACTTTCGTTGCAAGCCTTTCCATATCCCCCATCATGGCAAGACGCTCTCTTATATCCCGTCTCAAACTCTCATCGGTCAATAAGGCTTGAGCAATCTCTTGGCGTTCTCTAATTTTCCCCACCTCAATCAGAGGGAATACCAGCCAACGGCGCAGAAGACGCCCCCCCATGGGCGTAGAGGTGAAATCAATAATATCAAGTAAGCTCTTACCCTCAGAGCTATTCATAGGATGAAGAATTTCAAGGCTACGCAAGGTAAAACCATCCAAACGCAAGAAGTCAGAGCGGTCTATACATCGGAGAGTCGTCACATGCTGAAGGTCATTATGACTCGTTAGCTCCATATAATTGAGGATAGCACCAGCCGCAGCCAGAGCTAGAGTGAGATGCTCAGCGCCAAAGCCCTTAAGGCTATGTACTCCGAAATGGGTTTGGATTTTCTTCTTGTTGGACTCGATAGCAAAGCTCCAATCATCTAAGTCAAAGGTAAAACCACGATAAGACAAACGCCTACCGACCTCTAACTTTTGATTACGCTCAACGAGCAATTCCTTGGGCTGATAACTTGCTATGAGTTTATCTATATGCTCGATAGAACCTTCACTGCACAAGAATTCTCCTGTGGAGATATCAAAGAGACTAAGGCCTGCTCGGTCTTGGTCAAGATAAACAGAAGCCAAATAATTATTCTCCTTACCGGAAAGGACATTATCCCCTAGCACGACCCCCGGAGTAACAAGCTCTGTGATACCACGCTTGACAAGTTTCTTTGTTTGCTTAGGGTCTTCTAGTTGGTCACAAATAGCCACACGATGACCAGCTCTTACGAGCTTAGGGAGGTAACTATCTAGAGCATGATGCGGAAAACCAGCAAGCTCTACAAACTGAGCCGACCCATTAGCTCTGCGCGTTAAGGTTATGCCGAGGACACGAGATGCTACAATAGCATCTTCTGAAAATGTCTCATAAAAGTCTCCCACACGAAACAATAATATCGCATCAGGATGCTTATCCTTAATGCGATAGTACTGCTGCATAAGAGGAGTTTCAACAGCTCTCTTACTCATAATTATTGTTTCTATTTATGCTTATTTTACTCGGTGATGGCTCTCTAAAGACCTAATAACTCCTTAAAAAATTCGCCACGAGTCATTAAGCCATCTTTCACAAGCACAATCTCTACCTCTCCAGAAGCCGACAATTCGCCCGAACTATGGAGTATAGTTTGGTCAAAAATAAGTTTAGCTCCTTTCATTCGGCAAGAGAGCATGCTGGTGAAGCTATCGCCACTACGCAAGCTCTTGCGGTAGTTAATAGTTACCTTGTAAACATAAGCATCAAGCCCCTGCTCATGCATCTCACCGAAGTTTACCCCTAAGCTCTCTAGGAACTCATGGCGGGTATGCTCCATGTAATGCTGATAGTTGGCATTATTGACTACCCCCTGAAGGTCGCACTCATAGTCGCGAACCTTCATAGGGAGAGAGTACATACATGCTTCTGCTTGATGCTCCTTATTCTGCATCCTCGTCTTCTTTCATATTATGGAAAACGTTCTGCACGTCTTCGTCTTCTTCGAGCTTATCAAGGAGTTTCTGAATAGTTTCTCTTTGCTCTGCAGTCACATCCTTAGTATCATTAGGGATACGAACGAATTCAACGGATGTGATTTCATAGCCGGCACCTTCTAGATAAGACTGGATTGCTGAGTTCTGAGAGAATGCGCCAGAAAGGATAATTTCACCTTCTTCTGCTTCAATCTCATCGACACCATAGTCAATAAGTTCAAGCTCTAACTCTTCTAGGTCTGCTCCTTCCTTAGGATTAACGTGGAAGATGCACTTGTGCTCAAATAGGAATTCAAGGCTACCTGAAGTACCAAGGCTACCACCTAACTTATTGAAATAGCTACGCACATTAGCCACAGTACGTGTAGTGTTGTCCGTAGCTGTCTCTACGAAGATAGCGATACCGAAAGGACCATAACCCTCATAGTTCATTTCCTTATAATCGGTAAAGTCCTTACTTGTAGCCTTCTTAATCGCACGCTCAACGTTATCCTTAGGCATATTTTCCTTCTTGGCTGTTTGCATAAGCACACGCAAGCGAGGGTTTGTTTCTGGGTCTGGACCGCTAGCCTTTACTGCCATAGTAATTTCCTTACCTAGCTTAGTGAAGACACGAGCCATATTGCCCCAACGCTTCATCTTACGTGCTTTACGATATTCAAATGCTCTTCCCATTAGTATGTCTTTATATTACGTTATTTGTTAATCAATTATCTTAACGTAGGCTTGCCCCTAGCTGAGTCTCTAGACTACGCTGTATTTTGCTCATAATGCTTTCAATCTGCTTCTCGCTCATCGTCTGAGTTTCATCTTGAAGGAAGAATGACACTGCGTAACTCTTCTTGCCTGCAGGCAGATTTTTACCCTCATAAACGTCAAAGAGTTCGCACTTCTTCAAGAGTTTCTTTTCGCTCTTGTAAGCGATAGCCTCAATCTCTACAAATTTCGTTTGTTGGTCTATAAGTAGAGATAGGTCTCTCTTAACGACAGGGAATTTAGGCAACTCTGATATTACTATTTTAGCACGCTCAGCCAAACGCTGGATAGTATTCCACTCTAGTTCGGCATAGTAAACCGGCTGTTCAATATCGGTAACTGTTAAGAGTTTATTGCTCACAAGTCCTAAACGACCTACAAGAAGGCGTCCGCCTTCGGCTGTTATCTCTAGGCACTTACCAGCGAAGATATCACACTCAACTTCTTGATAACGAAGCAATCCTACATTGATTGCAAGACGGCGCAGGATATGCTCTACATGAGCCTTTAACTCAAATGGCGATACAGTTTCATTGGGGTGCGCCCAGTTACCACTTACACGCTCACCCGAAATCCACAAACCTAGACGCTGGCTCTCTTCATAACTATCCATTGTAGGCGTTGAGCCTTCTTCCATTCGGCTAGAGTAGCAATTACCCCATTCAAAGAAGTGGATATTCTTAATCTGTCTGCGCAGATTGCGTGAGATACTCTGAAGACCACCAAAGAGCAATGACTGACGCATAACACCGAGTTCGTTGCTCAATGGATTCAATAGACGCACAAGGCGCTCTGTTGGATATGAAGACAAGCCTTCATAATAAGCCTCAGCCGAAAGTGAATTACATAGGATTTCGCTGAAACCTGCTCCCACTAGCTGCTCGCTAATGAGTATCTTTCTTTTATAAGAGCGGTCAATATCTGTTTGGCTACTCAAATTCGCATGGATATAGCCACTGAGTTCGATGTTATTGTAACCATAAATACGCATAACATCTTCGATAACGTCTACATCTCGCGTTACGTCAATGCGATACTTAGGCACTTCAAGTTTCCACAAATCACCCTCTTGGGCAAGAACCTTAATCTCTAAGCTTTCAAGAATACGTTTAACCTCTTCTTGTGGAATAACTTTACCGATAAGTTTAGCCATCTTATCAAGAGAGAGCTCTACTTGATAAGGTTCGCTCTTCACTGGATAGTAGTCATACACTCCCCCATCAACGGTTGCTTCTGGGCATAGTTCCAATATCAGCGATACGGCACGTGCCAAAGCCCATGTTGTATTGTTGGCATCAAGACCACGCTCAAAGCGGAATGACGAATCGGTATTTAGACCTTGACGACGGGCAGACTTACGTACATAAGAGGCATTGAAGTTAGCTGACTCAATGAAGATGCTTGTTGTTCCCTCTGTCGTTCCACTATCCTCAGCACCCATGACACCAGCAAGACAAACAGGCTTACCTGAGCCGTCTGAGATGACAATATCTTGCTCACATAGCGTATGCTCAACATGGTCAAGTAGAGTAACCTTAGCCTCAGGCTTACTCAAGCCAACTATTAGCTTAGACTTAATCTTATCCACATCATAAGCGTGCAGAGGCTGACCAAATTCATGGAGAACATAGTTCGTTATGTCTACGATATTATTGATAGGCTTCTGCCCTATTGCCTCTAAGCGGAAACGCAACCACTCAGGGCTCTCCCCTACTGTTACGCCACGCACCACGACGCCTTGATAACGAGCGACAACGTCTTGTGGAGCCGTAATCTCTACCTCTACGGGGCAGGCTCCGTTTGCTAGGCTCTTAACCTCTGGAAGTGTAGCCTTTGTTGGGGTGACATTCTGCGTTAGATAGGCAGCTACATCACGAGCAACACCATAATGGCTCGTAGCATCGATGCGGTTAGGTGTAATATCAACCTCTAGAACCTCGTCTGTACGCACACCGAAGTATTCTGCAGCAGGCATACCTATGCGCACCTTATCTAGAGGCAATAGGATAATACCACTATTATCATGACCGACACCAATCTCTACTTCGCTACATAGCATACCGAAGCTTTCAACCCCACGGATTTTACCCTTCTTAATGGTAAATGTCTCTTCGCCATGCCCAAGTACTGTGCCAATAGTTGCCACCACTACAGCATGACCAACACCTACATTAGGTGCACCGCAAACGATTTGAAGAGGCTCTTCTGCTCCTATATCGACAGTCGTAACGTGTAGATGGTCACTATTTTCGTGGTCAACGCAAGTAAGCACTTGACCGATAACTAAGCCTTTAAGTCCGCCTGGGACAGACTCTACTTCTTCTACACCGCCTGTCTCTAGACCTATCGAAGTCAGAGCCTTAGACAGTTCCTCTGCCGTGAGATTTGTTTGCACATATTCTCGTAGCCAATCGTAGGATATATTCATGGTATTCTATATCTAATTTATCTATATGGATGCAAATTTACAGAATTATCTCTAATCCCTCATTTCTAACGTGGCAAGCGCATCAAAAGAGATGATTGCTTGGAGATTATCCGAAAGGAATTCTGATTACGATTAAACTCTAAAAAGAGCTAAGTAAATAGTCGTGTATGCGCACTAAAGTTCAGCATTCGCCGTAGTTTTTGCAGACTACACGTGTAGTCTGCACAAACTTCAGCCGTAGTCTGTACAGACTACGGCTGAAGTCTCCAGAAAATACTACGTACTTACAAATTTAAGTGCGCGTACTTACTGAAACAAGTACACGTAGTTACAAAAGTATTTACGCGTACTTACGGAGACGAGTACGATGTACTCATTTTGCTAAAAAGATTGCGAAGTATAACTACTAAGAGTTATTGAGAAATACCGCCACTAAGTAGCATCATATCCATAAGAACTAAGGCACACATAGCCTCAACGACTGCAATAGCACGTGGCACAACGCAAGGGTCATGCCTACCACGAACGCCTAATACAGAGGAACGTGCATCAACGCTTACTGTCTCTTGCTCTATGCCAATAGAGGGCGTAGGCTTAAAGGCTACTCGCATCTGCAGAACCTCCCCAGTAGAAATCCCGCCCAAAGAACCTCCTGCATGATTACTACGAAAAGTAACCTTACCTTCTTGATTGATGTACATAGCATCATTTGCTTCTGAACCTCTCATCCGTGCAATATCAAAGCCCTCACCTAACTCAAACCCTCTAGTAGCATTGATTGAGAGCATCGCTTCTGCCAAACGGGCTTCTAGCTTATCATATATAGGCTCTCCTAAACCAAGGGGAACGCCAAAAGCACAACAAGCAACTACTCCACCAAGGCTATCGCCTAAGGATTGAGCCTCGGCAATCGCAGCCGACATTTCTTGAGCAACAGCCTCATTGGGAATTCTTAGAATAGTATCCCTATACTCATCGAGTTCACTTAGAAGATAAGGATATTTAACTTCCCGCAGGCTACTAGAACGTACTACAGAGCCAATCTCATCTGCATAGGCGCGTATTTCAATTCCCTTTGCACTTAGCCATTGCTTAGCCAATGCTCCAGCCACAACTCTTGAGGCTGTTTCCCTCGCCGACGAGCGTCCACCTCCTCGATGTTCGCGTATTCCGTACTTCATCTGATAGGTGTAATCGGCATGTCCCGGACGAAAGAGTGATGCTAGTTCGTCATAATCTTTTGAGCGAACATTACTATTAGCAATTAAAAAGGATATGGGAGCTCCCGTTGTATAACCATCAACTAAACCTGAAAGTATCTGCACCTCATCTGTTTCCTTACGGGGGGTAGATAGGTGATGATGCCCAGGAGCACGACGTAATACTTCTCTCTGTAACTCCTCCAAATCGACCTTAAAACGAGGCGGGAAGCCATCTAATACGCCCCCAATAGCAGAGCCATGACTCTCTCCCCAAGTCGTTAGACGTAAGAGTCTACCGTATGTATTCATGAGACAATAGTTATATGAGCAAGTTTTATAAACGTCCCTCTTGGATTAACTCAATAATGCGTTCTGTAACGGCATCATCTTCTACATGCTTGGGGTCATACTCTTCTTTAAGATTTGCCCCAAGGAAGCGTGCAAAAGCATTCCACCAAAAGGCCTTCCAGCCACCCAAAACGGCACTCACAAGTTCGTAACCCGTCGAACCAGTTTCTCTATAAACCAACTTAATCAGGATTTTTCCCTGCCCTAGAGTCAATTTGCGCATCTTAGGCTCCATCTCTGCCTTTAACTCTCGTTCAACTCTTTTGATGTGCTTATCTCGTTCCTTCTCTGGTAGGGTTTCGGCAAATTCGTAGGTTTCAATAATGGTGCGGGCGACATATCGAGCGTAAGGTAAGGTCTTCTTAACATCACGTATGCGCCTCCAATAAGCAAGCCTTTCTTCGTAAGATAGAGGTTTCGAGCGATGACGAGCTCTTACCAATAGGTCAGGAAGCACAACTTGCTTCATCAAACTATCATCATCAGCCACATTTTGTGCTGATAATTCCCTCTGCCCTACAAACAAGGTCAAGCACAGAAGTAAGGTCTTTATCCAGAATCTCATGATTAGCGTACGGGCGCAGCCCAATGAAGTTTACGTCTTAATGTCTCAGCATAACTAGCACCACGCAGGCGAATCATATGTATCTTGCGCTGACTTAAATTAACTGAGATTTTAACATTGCAATTATATATACGTGCTTGCCCATCAAGAGTAAGCATAAACGAATTATTGCGAGAGGAGACTGTCATCTCCAAGAGGGAAGAAGAGGACACTACCAAAGGACGCATTGAGAGCGAATGAGGGGCAATAGGCGCCAAGAGGGTACAAGCAGCATCCGGCATAATTATCGGACCATAAACGCTCAGAGAATAGGCCGTAGAACCTGTAGGCGTAGCCACCACCAAGCCATCACAATCATAGTCAGCCAAGAAGACATCATCAAGATGAGTATGGATAGAAATCATGGAACCCGTTTCACGCTTAAGAATGGCCAACTCATTCAGCACGTCTCCAATATACTTACCATCAACAGAGACTTGAAGTTGCGTGCGGTGTTCGATATGATATTCTCCCTTGAAGAGTTGCGGCAGATACTCAATGAGTTCTTCTGCATCCATATCTGTCAAGAAACCTAAGCGACCGAGATTAACACCTAAAATAGGGATATCCTGACCACTCAACTGTCGTGCAGTACGCAAGAAAGTACCGTCACCACCAAGGCTAATAGCAAAATCAAGGTCTAGTGCCGTGCCATACTCTAAGATATGTGCAGGTGGAGGAACAAGAGCATATTCCTCGGTAACGACATGATAAAATGAAGGGTCAAAATATAGGGCTACATCATACTCCTGCAAACTCTTGAAAAGAGTCTCAAGCTGTGATGTATAGTGAGATTTATATCCAGTACCAAATAAGGCTACACGGTATTGAGTCATATTTTTTGTTATTCTTTCAAATCAATGTATAAGAACAGTATTGTTAGAAGTTCGATAAACAAAATCATTGCTCCACAAGTATCCCCTGTATAAGCGGCTAAGCGAGACTTGACATATCGAATATACAGAGCCGCACAGAAGAGTACGGTAAGTAATAGAAAAGAAACGTGCCAAGACAAGAGATATTGTCCGACATACAAGATTAGAGCGAACGTTAGTAAGGGAGCTATATGGTATTTATGAGTCGTGTACACAAGCTTAATCTTGCTATCCTCCTCAGTTCGAGCATAAGGCAAAGTATTAACAAGACCCAAGACACTCAACTTACCCATACAATCACCAAGCAACAAAACTAAGGGTATATGGCTCGGAGCTATGGATACCAGCAACGAGTTTAGTAGCAGATAATACAGAATGAAGGCAATAACGGCATAACTCCCGACGTGGCTATCCTTCATAATACGCAATATGCTCTCCCTATCTCGTCCCCCTCCAAAGCCATCGAAGAAATCGCCCAATCCATCTTCATGAAAAGCTCCCGTAAGCAATAGCCTAGAGATGATAGCCAAGACCACCGAGACTTGAACGCCTAAATGTAAGACAGAATAAGCTAGATAAAAAGTCAGAGCCATACAGCCTCCCGTTATCACAGAGACTAAGGGCAGAGCATTGATAGCTTGAGCATAACTCTCTGCGCTCAAGGTCTTCAAACGCCATGCAGGCAAACGGGTGTACATAGAGATAGCCGCAAGGATAGAGTCCAACTGCGCTATCAAGGTTTTAGTTAAGCTCATATTATCCAATCATATTACTTACTCCCATCTCTATCATCAGCCACATAATCAGTAACTCCTGAAGTGGTAAAACTAGCCATCTCTGAGAGCATCAAAGCGGCAGACTGAACAATCGGATAAGCACAAACAGCTCCACTCCCCTCTCCTAAGCGCAGACCTAAATGAAGCAAAGGCTTAGCATTCATATATCGGAGTAGCTTTGCATGCCCAGCTTCATCTCCTTGATGACCATAGACAGCATACTCCAGCACATGGGAATTAAGTCTACTTGCCGCTAGAAGACAAGCCGTCATAATGAAACCATCTATAATAATCGGCAAACGACATTCAGCCGCACGTAACATACCTCCCACAGCAGCAAGCATCTCGTAACTACCGAAGTGTAGAAGTACATCTTCAGCGGTATAACTAGTAGGAAAAAGTGTAAGGAAATGATTCTGAGCTCGCGTAAGTACGTCTAGCTTATGCCTAATACCCTCATCATCAAGACCACTTCCACGACCGACACACTCTTCCAAAGGAAAATCAGCCAAGAGAGACATCCACAGAGACGATGCCGCAGTATTGGTAATGCCCATTTCCCCGAAGCTAATAATATTACAACCCGACGTAATCGCAGCATCTACCTCCTCAGCACCTACCTCAATAGCTCGCTTAAGTTCGTCTTCGGTCACAGCAGCTTGACATAGATATGAGCGTGTGCCGTAGCGTATTTTCTTATTGATTAGATGAGGAGCATCCGTAAAATCATAATCAACCCCTACGTCCACAATGCGTAGGGCTACTCCATGCTGACGAGCAAGATAGCATACTCCAGCACCTCCTGAGAGCATATTATAAACCACCTGCCAAGTAACCTCCTTCGGACTTTTACTAATCCCCTCCTCTACAATGCCATGGTCAGCACAGAAGATAATGTTGTGCGGATAACGCAGGCTAGGAGTAAGCGTCTCTTGTATTTGTCCTAGCTGTACGGCGAGTTCTTCTAGATAGCCAAGTGCGCCTAAGGGTTTCCCTAGATGGTCTATTTTATCCTTAAGCCTTAATGCCCACTCCTTCGATAGGGGCTTTATATTAAATGAACGCATAAGCATTTACTCCTTGATTTTAAGTGGAATGCCACTAACCATAAGTGTTACCTCGTCGGCCTTACTCGCTAAGTACTGATTGAACCAGCCCTGTAGCGAGGTAAAACGACGCTGCACAGCGTCAAGACTTACACCGCCCAAGCCGATTTCATTACTCACGATAAATAGCCTAACATCTTGGCTAAGCAATCTGTCTAGTTCCTCTTTCAAAAGCGTCAGAGCAGGCTCTACTGTACCCTCATTATCAAAAAAATAATTTGTTGCCCAAAGGGTAACACAGTCCAAAAGCACCGTCCGACCATTTAAGTTATGTTGTGACGGATATTTCTCTTCTTCTATATTTGTCCACTCTGCGCCACGACGCTCCTGATGCAGTCGGACACGCTCACGAAACTCATCATCCCATATACGAGCAGTAGCCAAGTAAATAGGATTAGGACTATCGGCAAGAGCTAGACGCTCGGCATAACTACTTTTACCCGAACGCTCGCCTCCCGTTATCATATGTACATAAGCCATCGTTATAGCATTTTTCTCTTGAGATATTTTCTGAAAGGCATATCATACACCCTCAGCAGAACTTGTGCCAAGATGATATTAACCACAAACAAAAGAACAACACCTCCTAAAGAGTCCTCAAATGTTAAACTATTTGTTTTTACCCATGCAATATAAAGATATATCGATGGATAATGTATGATATATAGCGGATAAGATATATCGCCTAAGAACTTGCAAACAGCAGACTTTCTAGATGAGGTGCAGTCCTCAGAAGCTCCTATAAGCAATAGCAAAGGAAAGAATAAAAGGACACACAGCAGTTCGTACACGACATTTAACCACATACTATCAGCTCCTCCTAATCTCGGCATCACAAGCAAAAGCACAAGGATAATACTACAAATCTCAAATGCTCCTTTTATCTTAATAGGCTTAAAGTATCTAGAGAGTAAGACGCCTAAGGTCATTGACGTAAGGACTCTTGATAAGCCCCCAAGCCAACCTTGGTCATACTCCATAGACCAGCCCGAACCATTATAACCCCACACAGAAGTAGAGACCATCGCAATCGTCCATAACGAAAAGCCTAGCGTCAGGATATATAAGCCGAGTTTAGGAATACGCTTGAGCACCAAGATATAAAACAAACTACCTATATACTCAAAGAATAAAGACCAACTAGCACCATTCAGAGGGAACATCTCACTGTAACCGCGCACATCATAACCACCCGATACAGGTACTAAAAGGATGCTCATCAGAACGGAGATACACACGATTGAAGGAGGTACTAGACTTAAATTTTGCTCCGGAGTCGATTGCAAATAAAAGAGAGCTCCACCCATGATAGCCGCCACAATAAGCATAGGATGAAGACGAATGAAACGTTTCTTGATGAAAGTAACAAAGCCCAGTTCGTGTTTATTGGGCTTATCGTAAGAGTAGCTTAAGACGAAGCCTGATAGCAAGAAGAAAAAGTCTACTGCAAGATAACCATGATTGACTGTTTGATTAAGAGGACTTAGAGCAAAAGCCTCAAAGATATGATAGCAGACGACGACTAAGGCAGCTATTCCCCTAAGCCCATCAAGCCCCATATAATGCTTTCTTCCGTCTAATTGACTTGTCATCATACACCTTTACATGTTAATGTGAGTAAAGATACTACTTTATCAACAATATCCTACTCCAGCTTTTACCTCAAAATACAGAGAGGGTCATCATGGAGTTTAATCCACGACAACCCTCACAATATCTCACAATCTAGAAATACTAGAATGAATAGAGTAAACCTATTCTAAGAGCATTACCCCATCCTAGAGTATTATCAAAGCCCCACGCAGCTCCCTTAATTCGTTCGCCTTTGATATACACAGTATCATCTATATCGGCATTAGAGCGATAGCCCAAGAATCCATAACCCAACTCAAGTTCCCAGTTAGGTGTAAACTGATAGCTTATACTTGGGCGCAAACCGAATAAATAACGATAATTCTGATGCTCCAACTTTAAATTTCCGTGAACAGCAGCTGAACCTGCTGGTTGGGCGTACTCAACCATCTTCTTTGTATGCTTATATGGACCGATAAGTCCGCACATACCTACAGCAGAAAGCGACAACTTAAACTTTGGGAGTAGTTCAAAATCTTTTCTCAGAGAAAGCTCTCCCGCCGTAGTGTAATACAAGGCTTGTGGGTCTCCACTCTTAGCAGCAGGCAACAAGGCAGATACTCCCACACTCCATGAGGGTCTGAAATAGTAACGGATAGATGGGGCAAAAGTTACGCCCTGTCCGATAGATTGGGCATGTTCATCATCAGCCAAACTTCCATGAAGAGCAGACAATCCCACAGTCCAATGCTTTTGCTCTTGGGCTGACAAGGTCAAACTTGAGTAAGCCAGCAAGGCTAAACTCATCAACAAGAAACGTTTCATAACTCTGTAATGATTTAGATGAATATATTCTTTGAATTTTTATTTCGTCTAAAGAAATTAACGACCTGTTTTTAATTTGAGAGCAACACTCACTAATAGCTCTAGCGAGCCAAGATAGATGATTACAATCTTAATTCCAAAATAAGATTAAGTGTGATTATCAATAACTACTCTACAAATATAGATATTATCATAACAATAAACACCTTAAACTATAAAAGATTGATACTTGTGCAAACAATTTAACTCCTATACCCTCATCACAAACAAAAAAAGAGCTACCCCACGCTTGTGAGATAGCCCCAATAAATTGTCTTGCTTAAACTGCTAGATTACTTAGCAGCGTTGTAACGACGTTCCTTGATACGAGCCTTCTTACCTGTAAGACCACGTAGGTAATAAAGCTTAGCACGACGTACCTTACCGAGCTTTTCAACAGTGATTTTGTCGATGAATGGGCTTTCGATAGCGAAAATACGCTCTACCCCTACACCTTCAGAGATTTTACGCACTGTGAAGTGCTTCTTCTCTCCGTGACCGCTGATGCGGATAACCACACCACGATAACGCTGGATACGTTCCTTACCACCTTCGCTGATACGATAGTCAATAGTAATCGTATCACCGCTACGAAAAGCTGGATGCTCCTTACCAGTAGCAAACGCTTCGTTAACAATCTTAATAAAGTCCATTTTTTGACTTGCTTTTATTGAATTAGTACTAATACTAAACGCAATATAACGGGCAACACACTACTTCCCGACAGAGATTGCGCTAAGCGTTTGCAAAGATACTAAAATACATCAAATTAACAGCTATCTATACAGAAAAATCTGCAAATCTGTGTAGGATTAAGCCGTACAAAATCAATCTTCTCCTAAGTATTCAACCTCCGGCATCTCATCACGACGCTGAAGGATGATACCCGTACGAGCTGGCAAATAGATACGAATCTTATGCTGTTCGCCTTCATCTCCCACAGGCTCACTATGGTGTAGCACCGAATGATTAATCAAACCATATCCACCATAAAGAGGGCTATCAGTATCTAAAACCTCTTGATAAATACCCTTAGGGACACTGATTTCGTAATCTGCGTATGAGCGTTCGGGAGCAAAATTGTAGACAAAAAACAAATCCCCTCTGCTGTAGCAAAGCACTTGGTCTTCTTCATGAGCATAACGAAGCTCTTCAACGCTATCAGCCAACTCCGGATTAGAACGCATAAAATGAGCTAAATCCTTATCAAAACAAAGCAAATCGTTATAGAGCAAGTCTGTATTGTCCGCTAAACTCCACTGACGACGCGCATAGTCATAGCTCCATCCATTACCTTCTCTAGGGAAATCAATCCATTCGGGATGACCAAACTCATTACCCATAAAGTTGAGATAGCCTCCATTGATTGTTGTAGCCGTAGCCAAACGTATCATCTTGTGAAGAGCGACTGCACGGTCTACCCTATGATTGCGGTCAGAGCGAGACATGTGCCAGTACATATCGCTATCAGCTAAACGGAAAATCAGAGTCTTATCTCCCACAAGAGCTTGGTCATGACTTTCTACATAGCTAACAGTCTTCTCGTCATTGCGCCTATTAGTAAGTTGATACCAAATCTCACCCACGCTCCAAGACTCATCGCTCTGTTCCTTAACAAGACGAGTCCAAAAGTCTGGAATATTCATCGCTAGACGATAATCAAAACCAAAGCCTCCGTCTTCAATCTTACTTGCTAAGCCCGGCATACCGCTCACCTCCTCTGCGATTGTAATCGCATCAGGTTTGATTGTATGGATTAGCTTATTCGCAATAGCAAGATAAGCCATAGCATCAGCATCTTGCATGCCATTGAAGTAGTCGGCATAAGTAGTAAAGACTTCTCCTAGACCATGATTATAATAGAGCATAGAAGACACACCATCGAAGCGGAAACCATCAAAATGGAATTCTTCTAGCCAGTACTTACAATTGGATAGTAGGAAATGGATAACATTATTACGGCCATAATCAAAGCAGAGAGAATCCCATGCAGGATGCTCACCTCTACCTCCTTCATGGAAGAATAGTGTACGAGTACCATCATAACGAGCAAGACCCTCTACTTCATTCTTCACCGCATGACTATGAACAAGGTCCATAATTACCTTAAGTCCTAAGCCATGAGCAGCATCGACAAGAGCTTTCAGTTCTTCTGGAGTACCGAAGCGACTACTTGGCGCATAGAAGTTAGAAACGTGGTAGCCAAAAGAGCCATAATAAGGATGCTCTTGTATAGCCATGAGCTGTATCGCATTGTAACCTAACTCAGCTATGCGAGGAAGCACATGCTCTCTAAACTCATTATAGGTAGATACACGCTTTTCTTCGCTGCTCATGCCGATATGGCACTCATAAATCATCAATGGCTTATCGCTACCCTTGGGCGCACTGTGTTCCCATTTATAAGCCTCAGGCAACCACACTTGCGCAGAGAATACGCCAGTATTGGGGTCCTGAACTACTCGACGAGCCCATGCAGGGATACGTTCGCCACAGCCACCAATCCACTTAACGAAGAGCTTATAATGGTCGCCATGCTTCATAGCGTTCTCTGACAGACGTAGTTCCCAATCGCCATAGTCGTTGATACGCTTAAGCTGATACACCTTCATAACCTCCCAGCTATTGAAGTCTCCTATTAAGTAGACCTCTGTAGCAGAAGGCATGAACTCACGCAAAATCCACGCTCCTTGTTCATCCTTATGTAAGCCATAATATAGATGCCCACTAGCGAAGTCGCTTAGGCTAATATCCCCCCCACAAGTTAGAGAACGTTCACGACTACGGGTGTATTCGTTACGACGCTTGATGCGTTCCTCGTAGGGCTTAAGCCAAGGGTCATTTTCTGTCAGTCTCATCTTCTCTTGATAAGTTATATTTCTAAATTATAGTCCAAATATAATATTTATTATTTAGATATCATTGAATTATCTAGAGCAATTCCATCTGAAACATGTACTAAAATGCAGACAAAAGCAAACTCTTTTTATCAAAAACTAAAAGCTTTCATAACACGAGACTACAAACAGGAACCTCCAGCAAGACCTAACTAAAAAACCTTCTGAGTACACCTAACCCCATCACTCAACATATAACTTGCATAGACTGAGACTGAATATAAGTACGACGTACTAACTACAACGAGTACGACGTACTAACTACAATGAGTACGACGTACTAACTGCAACGAGTACGACGCACTAACTGCAACGAGTACGACGTACTAACTGCAACGAGTACGACGTACTAACTTTTTTCGTTTTGTTTGTATCTTCCTAGGGGACTCATATTGAAGTTTGGTTGATTAAATTTTGATGCGCTTATCATATCTTGGAGGTCGGTCGGATATTGTACTGCGGTTTTTTCAGTATCTTAGCCGAGACAAACGAATAAGACTTATGCAGAAGATTGTGCTAAAATTGGTGACGCTCATATTAATGTATTGTACGCTCACCTTTAACCTTAAGGGCGCTGACCTTCCTAGGACGCTATCGGCTGATGCACATATGAGCATCTTGGTAGCATCACCGAGCCCAATGCAAGCCTATACGATGTATGGCCACGCCGGATATAGAGTCTATGACGAGCAATTAGACTTAGATGTTACCTTTAATTATGGCATTTTCCAGTTTGATGATACCTTCCTTTTTCGCTTCGTTAAGGGTCAGACGGATTACTTAGTATTACCGCAGCCAACGAGTGAATATATGGACGAGTATCTCAGCCGAGGTAGCCGAGTGGAGGAGTTACATCTCAACTTAAGGCCAGACGAACAAGCTAAGATTTGGGCTTATCTTCTGCGTAACATTCAACCTGAACATAGGGTTTATCGCTATAATTTCTTCAGAGACAACTGTGCTACTAGACTTATAGATATTATAGAGGTAGGCGTCGGCCAAGTACAATATACAGAGCCTGCAGACTATAAAGCTTCGTCTCGGCTATCTTGGCGGAGCGAGATAAATGATTTAGAGCGTGCAAACCCTTGGCTTGTCCTAGGTACTGACCTCGCTCTAGGTAGCCCTACCGATAGTCTAATGTCTTGGCGAGAAAGAGCCTTCTCTCCGAGGTATCTGAAGTCTATCCTAGAGAGTGCGCATAGATTAGATGGGACTCCTATATATGGTGGTAGTGAATCCTTCGGATACGATACCGCTGAGGCTCAATATCCAGAGTCGTGGACAAGTTATATACGGCCTGATACGGTCTTGGTACTCTTCGTCCTGCTGATGATATACCTCTATATCTATCGTATTATCATCAAGCGTAAGCCTGTATGTAAGGGCTGGGACGCACTAATTATGTCTATTATAGGGATTATTGGTATTGTCTTGTGCTTTATAGCCTTCTTCTCGGAGCATCCTATGGTGTATCCGAATGCCAATATCCTCCTATTTAATCCGCTACATCTATTCATAGGGCTTCCTGTTATATGCCTTAAAAGGTGCAAAAAGATAGTAGTATGGTATCATTTTGCTACCTTTGCGTCCGTTAGTGCCCTTGTTCTTCATTGCGTAGGTCATATTCAGCATATAAATGTTGCTGTTATCGGACTAAGCATAAGTATACTAATGCTTATCCTCGCTCGTAGAATAGAGGCTCGACGCTCAAAAGATTAAATAATGGAGCATAGACGTTTTACAGCCTTACTAACCCTCCTGGTAGCTATGATGGCTATACAGAAGGAAGCCGAAGCCCAACAATTGCCTCGGCTGGTGGTCTGTATAACGGTAAATGAATTACGAGGGGATTACCTAGATGAATTAAGCCCTCTAATGGGGAATGATGGTCTTAAGCGCATTCTGAATACTGCTTCCCTCAAATCAAATGTATCATTCCCGCTCTATCAGCCTAATGAAGGAAGTGCTACAGCTACTATCTTCACCGGTGCTTATCCGGCCCAATCTGGTTGGGGCGATATTGTAGCCTACGATAGGGATGCACGTCGCTACCTCAATATAATGACCGATGATGCCTGCCAAGGTATCTATACTAGGGATAACTATTCTCCTAAGAACTTCTTTGTTGAGACCTTGGGGGACCGTCTTAAACAAGCGAGCGGAGGCTCATCTTTAGTTTACAGCGTCGCTCCTTCTGCTCAAGCGGCGATTGCTAGTAGTGGTCTCTCTGCTGACGGTGCTTATTGGATTGATGATGCTATAGCCTCTTGGGCTACAAGTAACTATTATGGCTCTATGCTCCCTCAGCTTGAACAGTATAATCGTTCGTCTGATGGCCCTAATAAGCGTATTGTCGCTGGTATTACACATCGTCCGCTAAGAAGTCTTAAGAAGCAAGATATTGCCTATAACGATTATTCGAGAGCATTCGTTCATCGATATAATCAGACCTCTGTACAAGCATACAAATCAAGCGGTCTTATAAATGAAGAAATAACTTCCTTCGCTGTAAGACTACTCGAACAAGCTGGTTACGCTGAGCGAAGAACGCCCGGTCTACTCGCTCTATCATATACGGCTAAGACCTCGGGATTAAGAGAGCTTGAAGCCGAAGATGTAGATACCTATCTCAGATTAGATGAGAGCATTGCTCGGCTATTAAAAGCCCTAGAGGATAGAATAGGTCTTAAGAATTGTCTGGTTACTTTGTCGGGCACAGGATATACGTCATATCTGGCGACTGATGATAAAAATCGGACCTCTAGACTCAAGAGAGAATTGAGTGAAACACGTATTACTGCTCTCATCAATATGTATCTGACAGCCCTCTATGGCTCAGGTGAATGGATTGCTGAGAATAGTAATGGGCGTATATACCTACAAAAGAAAACTATTGAAGAGCGTAAGCTCTCCCTAGATAAAGTACAAAGAGAGGTCGCTAACTTCCTAAAGGGAGCAAGCGGTATTAGCTATGCCATAGCTGCGAGTGATATACCCCAATCTACGGACTTATTAGCTAAAAGGATAGAAAGAAGCGTACATCCTAAGTACGCTGCTGATGTCTATTGGTCGGTATTACCATCTTGGACGCTAACAGACGTTAAAGCTGGCAGTCATCTACAATATCATACTGCGCTCTGTCCATCACCTTTTGCTATTCTTGGTGCTGATGAGGATATTAAGCGCAATCATTACGAAGTACACGATGTCCGTGATATCGTCCGAGTAATCTGTAGCATTCTGCGCATCAGACCTCCTACTGCATAACGCATTCCAATATTGGGCGATATTTCCATTATATAAGTATCAGCCTATTATAATTACCTGCCCTAGACCTTGGGATATACTTGGACCAAGCGTCTATTAGGGCTTATCTACCGAATAAATAATATTAAAAGATTTACATTATATGGGATTTTTAGATTTCATATCTAAGATATTTGGCAATAAGTCTACTCGAGACCTTAAGGAAATACAACCTTGGGTGGACAAAGTAAAGGCGGTTTATGACGACATCGCTAAGCTCTCTGACGACGAACTACGTGCTAAAACGCAGTCTATTAGACAGTACATACAAGATTATGTCGCTACTGAGAAGGCCGAAGTACAACAGCTACGAGACTCAGTAGAGGACAAAAGCCTCGAAGAACGTGAAGTTCTCTGGCGTGAGATTGATAAGAAAGAGAAGGCTATATTAGATAAGATGGAGCTAGCACTTGATGAAGTGCTCCCCGAAGTATTTGCTATCGTTAAGAATACAGCATTCCGCTTCAAAGAAAATACTGAAATAGCCGTTACTGCCACTGATTTGGACAAGGAGCTAGCTACAAAGCACGACTTCGTAACTATCGAAGGAGACAAGGCTATCTATCATATGAATTGGACGGCTGGTGGTAATGTCATCAAGTGGGATATGGTACATTACGATGTACAGCTTATAGGTGGTACTGTCCTCCACAAAGGTAAGATAGCAGAGATGGCTACAGGTGAAGGTAAGACTTTGGTCGCTACTCTCCCTGTCTTCCTTAATGCCCTAACGGGTAATGGTGTACACGTCGTTACGGTGAATGACTATCTTGCTAAGCGTGACAGTGAATGGATGGGACCGCTATATATGTTCCACGGTTTGACTGTAGATTGTATCGACAGACATCAGCCTAATACTGCTAGCCGTCGTGCTGCTTATAATGCGGATATTACTTTCGGTACCAATAATGAGTTCGGCTTCGATTATCTGCGTGATAATATGGCTTCTTCGCCAGACGAACTAGTACAGCGCAAGCATAACTACGCTATTGTCGATGAAGTGGATAGTGTACTTATCGATGACGCTCGTACACCTCTCATCATTTCGGGTCCTGTACCTAATGGGTCAGAACAATTATTTGATGAGTTCCGTCCGCAGATACAAGTGGTAGTTGAGGCTCAAAAGAAATTAACTCAACAGATATTACTCGAAGCTAAGAAGAAGATTGCTTCTGAGGATAAGAAAGAACAGGAAGAGGGCTTCCTCTTATTGTTCCGTGCCTATAAGGGTATGCCTAAGAGCAAGCCACTTATTAAGTTCCTGAGCGAACCAGGCATCAAGACGGGTATGCTTAAGACTGAAGAGTATTACCTGCAAGATAATCAGCGTAATATGCCTATAGTGACGGATGAGCTGTACTTTGTCATCGACGAGAAGATGAATAGTGTGGAGCTGACCGATAAGGGGCACGCTCTTCTTGCGGAGAAGACTGGTGACCATGATTTCTTTATATTGCCAGACATCGGGGCTTTATTGGCTGACCTAGAGAACAAGGGGCTACCGACTGACGAACTAGCAAGGCAAAAGGACTTACTTAGTCAAGATTACGATATCAAGAGCGAACGTGTGCATACGGTAAATCAATTGCTCAAGGCTTATGCTCTATTCGAAATCAATGACCAGTATGTAGTTATCGATGGCAAGGTGATGATTGTAGACGAGCAGACGGGTCGTATTATGGACGGTAGACGTTATTCTGACGGGCTACACCAAGCGATTGAAGCTAAGGAAGGTGTCGAAATTCAGGATGCTACCCAAACGTTTGCGACGATTACTTTGCAGAACTATTTCCGTATGTATCATAAGCTATCCGGTATGACTGGTACAGCTGAAACGGAAGCAGGGGAGCTATGGGATATCTACAAACTTGATGTGGTCGTGATTCCTACTAATAAGCCTATCGCTAGACAAGACTTAAACGACCGTATATATAAGACCGTAAGAGAGAAGTACAACGCTGTAATCGAAGAGGTCGTTAAGATGGTTGAGCAAGGTCGTCCAGTACTAGTGGGAACGACTTCGGTAGAGATATCTGAACTCCTCAGTCGTATGCTTAAGATGAGGGGCATTCAACATAACGTCCTAAATGCTAAGTTGCATCAGCAGGAAGCGGATATCGTAGCCCAAGCTGGTAGACCGGGCGTCGTGACGATTGCTACGAATATGGCTGGTCGTGGTACCGATATTAAGCTCACGGATGAAGTAAAGGCTGCAGGCGGACTTGCGATTATCGGTACAGAAAGACACGAATCTAGACGCGTTGACCGTCAGTTGAGAGGACGTGCTGGTAGACAAGGCGACGTCGGTAGTAGTGTATTCTACGTATCTCTTGAAGACCATTTGATGCGCTTATTTGGGTCTGACCGTCTAGCTTCGCTTATGGACCGTATGGGTCTAAAAGAAGGGGAAATGCTCGAAGCTAAGATGCTAACGAACGCTGTCGAACGTGCGCAGAAGAAGGTTGAAGAGAATCATTTCGGTGTGCGTAAGCGTCTATTGGAGTTTGACGATGTAATGAACTCGCAGCGTGAAGTAATATACGGCCGTAGAAGACACGCTCTAATGGGCGAGAGACTTGAAATGGACGTGATGAACACGATATACGATGCTGGTTATGCGATTGTTAGTGATTATCTTCCTAATGCTGATTACCAAGGATTTTGTATAGAAGTCAAGAGAACGCTCAATCTAGATAGCCCTTTCAGCGAACAAGAGTTTGTGGGCTCTAAGGTTGATGAGTTTTCGGACAAATTATATGATATCGCTATACAGGCATTCAATGCGCGCCGTCAAGGTATTATTGACCAGATACTCCCTGTATTAGAGCAAATAATGACGCAGAACCCTCCTGAGGAAGCCGCTATTGCTATTCCGCTTACGGATACTAGATTACTTTATCAGGTGAGAGCTAATATCCACCAGACCGTACAGACAAAGGGCAAGAGCGCGATGAATGAATTTATGAAGGTGCTCGTTCTGCATCACATAGACGAAGCTTGGAAGGAACATCTGCGCATAATGGATGAATTGCGTCAGTCCGTACAAAATGCGTCGTACGAAAATAAGGACCCGCTCTTGATTTACAAGCTAGAGAGCTTCGACCTCTTCCATAAGATGCTCCTAGAGATGAATAGAAAGACGACTTCTGTACTTATGCGTCTACAGCTCAATACGCCATCTGAAGAGGAAGTTAGAGCGGCTGAAGAAGCAGAGGAACTACGAAGAAGGCAGGAAGCAGAGACAAGAGTTGCTTACCACGAGAGTCGTAGTCTAGACGAAGCTACAGAGTACAAGCGTCAGCCTGCGCGTAATGGTTATCAGGTGAGTCGTAATGACTTATGTCCTTGCGGTAGTGGTCTTAAGTTTAAGGCCTGTCACGGTAAACATTCGTAGCGTTTAATCGCCATTCTAGTGCAGGATGTACTAGGGGCAAGACTCCTTAAATTGATAGAAGCCTATGTCAGCCGAAAGGCTGACATAGGCTTTATTATATGCGCTCCTAGCGGATATACGAGAGTTGCCCTAGACTATATTCGATGTGCTCCTAGATGATATAGTCTAGGTTGGGCTAGGATAAAGTAGAGGATTAGGACTTTTATAGGAAGCCTAATCCTCATTTTATTTAATGTACAAGAGGGATATATTTGCCGTATCCGGCAGCCTGCATTTCTTCCTTCGGAATGAAACGAAGTGAGGCACTATTGATGCAGTATCTCAATCCGCCTTTGTCTTGAGGTCCGTCGTTGAATACGTGTCCGAGGTGGGCTTGACCAAGCTTACTTTTAACTTCAATCCTTGTCATACCGAAGGAGTTGTCATAATGTTCGGTAATCAGACTCTTATCAATAGGTTTGGAGAAACTAGGCCAGCCACAACCAGAATCAAACTTATCCGAAGAGGCGAATAATGGTTCTCCGGTCGTAATATCTACATAGATACCGGCGCGATGTTCGTCCCAATACTCATTCTTAAATGCTCGTTCGGTGCTTGCCTTCTGAGTAACCTCGTATTGCAAGGTCGTTAGTTCGCGCTTGAGACTATCATCGCTCTTGCGCTTATAAGGCATCGTTTCCTTGGCCTTCTTGAATAGATGCGAAGAGATATGACAATATCCACCGGGATTTTTATCAAGATAATCTTGATGATAGTCCTCAGCAGGGAAGAAGTTTTTTAGAGGTTCGCATTCTACAAGAATAGGCAATTTATAATGCTTCTGTAGCTCCTTGAGGGATTGAAGTATAATCTCCCTATCAGCCTCATTCGTATAATAGATGCCGGTACGATATTGAGAACCTCGGTCACCACCCTGTCTATCTTTGCTTGTAGGGTCAATCGTCTCGTAATAAAGTTGTAGTATCTGAGCGAGGTCGATTATATCAGGATTGTACGCGATATGTACGGTCTCGGCAAATCCGGTAGTGTGGCTACATACCTCTTCATAGGTAGGCTTGTCTGTATTACCGTTGGCGTATCCGACTTGGGTATTGGTCACGCCGTCCACTTGCTTAAAGAAATGCTCCGTACCCCAAAAGCAACCACCAGCTAAATAGATTTCTTTCATATTCTTATCTATATTAAACTTGTTATTTGCAGGAGTCTTACCTGCACAACTAATAATTGTGAAGCCCAAGACGAATAGCCTTAGAGCGTGTTTGATGATTTTGATGTCCATAATTCATTCTATTCAAATTAAGATGTTTCGTTAAATATGAATTTGAACTATAATGAATCATCAAAGTTCGATAACTATTATCGCTAGTAAGATAGTCTGTGTCAATACCTTTTGTAGATTAAAGTCTATCAGCGAATATGATGACGCTTATATTCGCTACTTAATATGGCTGTTAGATGGGCAATTAGGTCAAAGAATACGATTTTGCTATTGACATTCTGAGTGATATGTCGTGTGGCGAGGTCCAATTCGTCAAGGATAAGCGAGACGTTATTTATATTTAGGCAGGCCTTAATATATTGGGCGATGGGCTGTTCATCGTTTCTTAGATAGCTGACTTTCGGTATCTCGTAGTTGGCGATAAATAGTTCCCTAAATGTACGAGCGAAATAGGCTAGTAATTGGAGCTGTTCATCTTTTGACAGACTAGCAAGTTCGTCGCTAAGCGAACGGAAGCGTACGGGTTGGGCATCTACAGTAGCGCGCAGGCATTGCTTAAATAGGTCTAATAAACGATTATTATCTTGGTTTTTTCCGAGATATTCATCGAGGGCTATTCGGTAATTACCTCCAGCTCTGTGAGCTATGTCTTGGGTATTAAGGTTTTGATGTTTAGGCTCGATTTGGTCTAATTGTTCGCGTATAATTTGTTCATCGAGCGGTCTCAGATAAATAGTTTGCATACGGCTTCTGAGTGTCCCCAATACGGCTGACTCATCTAATGAGACCATCAGAATAATAGTATTTGTTGGTGGTTCTTCTATCAATTTAAGGAGTCTCGCCCCTAGTACATCCTGCAATCGCTCAGGTAAATAGATGAGTATAATGCGGTAGCGTGCTTCGGCTATTTGATAGCTCAGACGTTCGCTGAGCTTCTCTGCTTCTCTTGAGAATATAGATAGGCGTTTGCCATCTCCACCCAAGATGTGTAACCAATCGTTATAAGTGGTATGGGCTCCACACGCAAGGAATTCTCTCCATCGGGGCAATTCGTCTTCACAGATATTGCGGCTACCGACATTAGCTATTGGGAATAGGTGTATTAGGTCAAGTCCAGAGAACTGACTAAAGCGTTTGCAAGAGGGGCATTCGCCACAGGCATCTTGGGGGCTTGGATTAGCACAGTTGATATAACGAGCATAGGCATAAGCTAGACCTAATGCGCCGGCTCCATCAGTTCCAACGAATAGTCGTGCGTGAGGTACGACACCGGAGAGATAACTATTGCGAAGTTCTTCTTTGGCTATTTCTTGTCCTACTATATCTCTGAAAAACATAATACTGATATTATAATCTTGCTAAATGAAAAAAGAGGTAGCTTCTAAGTGAGCTACCTCTTGCGCTTGTTGTCTCATAAGGACTCGAACCTTAACAAACAGGACCAGAATCTGTTGTGCTACCATTACACCATGAGACAATGTTATTAGTTCGTAATCGGACTAACCATATTGATTTTCGATGCAAAGGTATAAAAAAAATCTGAACCTCCAAATCTCATACAAGTGTATCAAAAGTTCGTATGACTAGATTTCGGTAATAATACCAAAATCAATGTTAGTACGCCGCACTTGTTTCAGTCAGTACGTCGTACTCGTTCCAGTTAGTACGTCGTACTGGTTTCAGTTAGTACGTCGTACTCGTTTCGGTTAGTGCGTCGTACTCGTTGCAGTTAGTACGTCGTACTCGTTTTAGTTAGTACGCCGTACTTCTTTTAGTTAGTACGTCGTACTTCTTTTAGTTAGTACGTCGGGGCTCAAACTAGTATAGGTATTGGGAATAGTTTGAGTTTTTAGGAGTAATTTGTGTTTGTACTTGGAGGTGCTTATCTTTGCTCTATCAAGTTTTTCATTCTTAATAAAAAATAATGAACTATGAGTAAATGTACTTTGTTCTTCAGTCGTTGTACCTGTGCTATTCTTTTAGCCTTACTATCTTCAATCTTTGCTCAAGCTAGTGAGCTAGACAGCGTTCGCACGTTAAATCTCGACCCTAATCTCGTTTGGGATAAGATTTCTCCTAATGATTATGTATTAAGTAAAGATGGTAGAACACTAGTTAAATGGAAGAATCATTCTGTTTCTAATCTAGATATGGAGCGAGAACCTCGCTTAAGTAAGGTTCAATTTATTGGTGATGGAGCTTTCTCTTCGTATTTAGGTTCCTTAGAAACAGTGATACTCGCTTCTTCTGTGAAAGGTATTGGTAAGCAAGCTTTTTCATCCTTAAGCCATTTAAGGAAGATAATTATACCAACATCTGTTATAAGTATTGGCCGTTCGGCTTTTGCTCATTGTAGTGATTTGGCAAGACTTGATATTCCTAATTCTGTTTCCTATGTTGGTGATAGTGCATTTGATGGTTGTATTTATAACCATAGAACAACCAAAACTAATCAGAAATATCCGAGTGTAAATCTTTAATTACCAGCATATTCTAAAATTTAACACTTTTCGGTTGCCATTTGTCGCTTCCCAAATTTCCACATATTTTTGAGACGTATTTCTGACGTGGAGAATTTGCGGGGCTTGTTTTTTGTCACACCGTGCAGACAGTTGACAAGGGTTTACAACCGTTTACGACAAGCGACAATAACCGCCCCGATATGCGGAAACAGTCACACTGTGTAGAAAAGCGACAATGGTTGACTTCCGTTCACATCCGTTTACCATTTCAGAGATATAGGATTGAAGAAATGAACCATTAAACGATAAAACGGTATGAAAGCAACCAGAAAATGCAGTTTTTGCGGCAAGTCCTTTGTAACCCGAAGCGGTATGCAAAGATATTGCAGTGAGGCTTGTCAGGCAGAAGCCAAACGAGCCAGAGTGATGCAGAAGAACAACCTCTTCAAAGTCGCCCAACCCTTGATGGAGATACAGCATCAGGAGTATCTCACCTTTTCCAAAGCAGCCATCCTCATGGGCTGTTCCCGACAGTACATTTACAAACTTGTAGCCATCGGCAAGCTGAAAGCCTCACGCATCAGCAACCGCATGGCATTCATCCGCAGAGCCGACATCGAGCAGATGTTGGAGGGCAATCCCTATCACCGCATCCTGCCCGGCAACACCTCCACACCAAGGAAATCATCTTCATCTTCCTTACCTGCCAAAAGAGAAAAAAGGGAAAAGGAAAGCGAAGAAGTGTTGGACTTCTATTCGGGCGAGGAGGTGATGTCCCTTTTTAAGGTAAAGCAGTCATGGCTTTACACTTCCGCCAAGCGTAACCATATCCCCATCTGCCGTATCGCAGGAAAGAACTATTACAGCAAGAAGCATATTGACGAGTTTTTCGGTGTGGCAGTTGATATTAGCGAAATTACCGACTGGCTACTGACCGAGGAGGTGGAGGAACTGTTCGGCATGAAGCCGACCGCACTCCGTGCCTACACCTATCGCCATAAGATACCCACTAAAAGAGAGTACGGGCGTACCTATTACTCCAAATCACATTTGAACGAACTCCGCAGAACTGACCTTGTGAACGATGAACGCTACTATACCGTTGAGCAGGTGCAGCAAATCTATGGTCTTTCGTCAGCCAACATCTGCCATATCGTCAAGGTGAAGCACATCGAAAAGATAAAGGTGGGTGTGAAAAACCTGCTTTTGCGCTCAGATGTGGAGCGTGTCATGGCTGAAAGGAACAAATAACCGTGAAAAATCGGGATTATCGAAAATTATTTCAAAATGATGTATCGTGGAGGTATTCACGGATATTTCACGTTGTTCCTTTGCCATCGGAAACATGGATACAACTCCAAAATGTATACAACCAATTAAAACATAATTATTATGAGTAAATGCAAAACAGTTACCTTGCGTAAGCGCAAGATTAAGAACGGGACACAGTATTCACTATGCCTTGACTACTATCCCGGCTACCGTGACAATGTCACCATGAGAGTGATTACACGTGAAGCCTTAGGAATTTACATCTTCGCCAAACCTGCAAACCAGCAGGAACGGGACTTCAACGCACGCATGATGAAGAAAGCGGTCATCCTGCGCAACCAGCGCTACGAAGCCATTTTCAATGAAAACAACGGCTTTTTTGACAAGACCAAGATGAAGGGCGATTTCCTTGCCTATTTCAAAGGACTGGCTGACCGCAAGAATATCAAGTGGCAGCACGTATACAAGCATTTCCAGCGGTTCGTGAACGGCAAATGCACCTTTGAGGAGGTGGATGTGGATTTGTGCCGCAAGTTCATGGAATACCTGCTTGATGCACCCCAATCCATCCACACCAACCAAAAGCTGCACATCAACTCCGCAGCAGGCTATTGGTCAACTTTCCGTGCCGTGCTGCACACCGCTTACCGTGACAGGAAGATAAAGGAGAACCCAAACGGCTTCTTAGACCGCATCGAGTGCATTCCCACCATCAGGGAGCATTTGAGCCAAGAGGAACTGATACGGCTTGCCGAAACACCCTGTGAGGAGGAGGTCTTGAAAAAAGCTTTTCTTTTCGCCTGTCTTACGGGACTGAGAAAGAGCGACATCAGACAGCTCACGTGGCAGCAGATACAACCATACACCAACGGCAGGATGTTCGTTACCACCCGTATGCAGAAAACCAAAGAAATAGTGCATAACCCCATCAGTGATGAAGCCTATGGACTGCTGGGAGAACGGGGCGAGGGACTTATCTTTGAGGATTTCAAGGACAAGATGCTGCAAGGACCACTCCAACGGTGGCTCACGGCAGCAGGGATAACCAAGAAAATCACCTTTCACTGTACCCGCCACAGCTTCGGAAGCCTGCACGTGGAAATGGGAACGGACATGGCTGTCATCCAAGCCTATCTCGGACATAAGAACATTACCACCACACAAATCTATTCCAAGATAGCAGCGCAGCAGATGTGTCAGGTGGTGGACAAGATAACCTTGAAGCGCAAGGAGGCATAAATGTCTCACATTGACAGGTATTCAGAGGGGCGGTTATGGCTACAAGGCTATAATCGCCCCTCTATGTTTTTGGCTTGATGCCACCATTTATAAGCCCCTCAGAGTATGAAACAGAGTATGATATGATGACATTTCGTGAAATACATTGAAAAAGACCGTTCTAACCGCAAATAACGGGCAGTAATTGGGAAAAATAGCATTAACTTTGCACAAAATAATACAGGAACATTCAATCTCTCAACGAAATATGGAATCATCAATCAAGGACAAATACATCATCTTGGGCTTTGTCGGCTTCGCCATCGTCCTAATATCTTCCATTGCCACGCTGGTAATAGCGGACAGCTTCAACCAAGACAACTTTGTCAGGTGGATAGTATTCGTATGCTGTAACCTGTTGGGATGGTTGCTCTATCTCTCCTTTCAGACACTTATCTTTGATACATACGAAATCTACAAAATCAAGTTCGGCAAGAAAGAAACGATTGCCGAAGCCATAGAGGTGCAGGAAGAACTGTCACAAAATACACTTGAAGAAGCCACATCTGTGCCTGGACCTACATCAGTCCCTGAGCCTGTACCCGAATCATCCCCGACAAAAGAAGAGACACTTATCCAAACACAACCGATAGAGCTTACTATCGCCCCGGATCTTCACGAAAAGAACCGTGCCAATTACGCAAGCAGAGAGCAACGGGAAAAGGAAGAGCGCATCCGCATGGTCATGGAGTATTGCCATTATTACCTGCCTCGCATTGCCGACCAAGAAACCGTGAACCACATCTGTACTGAGGTGGACAAATGGATGAATCTTAACACTTATACCCCGAAGCCCATACAAAGACCGTTTACCAAAGACATCAACAACATTCCACTCCGTCACTTCGTATGGAATATCTCTGAGCGTTTCCTGTACAAGAGATACTACAATGGGGATAACCGTGCCAAGTTCATCAAAGCCCTTTTCCCGAAATCGTTTGCTGATACAGACTTATCAACCATCAAGAATTTCAAGGTAGAGCCGTTAAAGACGGAAATTCCCATTGATGAACCCGAAAACGGCAAACTTGATTTCCACTATCCCGAGGATTATGTGCGGAATTAGGATAATCACGACACCAACGACAACCATCCGGTAACTCATAACCGCCTGTTTTACATCGTTTCCCGAGTAATTTTACCCGTCATTTATGGCTGGGCTTAATTATTCGGGAATTATTTTGCAATGACGTGTCGTGGAGATATTCACGGATATATCATTTCAGTCCTTTGCGCCAAGTCTTACAAAAGAGACGAGTACGCGAATGGAAAAATCAATTCTTACCTTCAACGACCTCCCCGAGGTTGTCGCTCAGCTTCGAGACGAAGTGATGAGCCTGAAAAGCCTGCTCGCCGAGCAGCGCAGTGTGAACAATGCCAAAACGGTGGACACCCACGTGCCCATGTCTGTGGACGAGGCAGCAGAGTATTTAGGTATCCCTAAGGGTACGCTCTACATGAAACTGTCAGAAGGGACAATCCCTGCCACCAAGCCCGGCAAACGCTATTGCCTTTACCGTGACGAACTGGACAAGTGGCTGGAAACCGCCCGAAAGAATCCCATACCGTTGTCAGACGAGGAACTGAACAAGTCCTTATCCTCTTCCCACCGTCGCAAGCCCAACCCACGTAACTGGTGAATGATATGGAAGAGGATAAGAACTATATCAACCTGATACGTGGCGACCTCACAAAAGCATCCCAAGCGCATAACGGTATGCCCGACAGTGTAGGCATGATGAATATCAAGACGGCAAACCAAACCATTCTTGAAGCATCGTTATTGCCTACGCCCCGTGCGCTGTGGGACAGCTTTTGGTACGAGGGGGAACTCTCCTGCTTGTTTGCCGATTCCAACGTGGGCAAGTCCATCCTTGCCGTGCAGATAGCCGACCGCATCGCCCGAACCGACAATGTGCTGTATCTGGACTTTGAACTGTCCGAAAAGCAGTTCCAGCTCCGCTATACCAACGAGCATGGAGAGCTCTACACCTTTCCCGACAAACTCTATCGGGTGTCTATTGACTGCAACCAGCTTTTGGATGCCAACTTTGAGGAAGCTATCATAGGCGGCATTGAACAGATGGCTGTGCAGACCGACTGCAAGATTTTCATCATTGACAATCTTACCTACCTGTGTTGCGCCATGGAGAAAGGCGATGCCGCAGGACGGCTGATGATTCAGCTGAACAATCTCAAAAAGAGATATGCGCTCTCTATCCTTGTCCTAGCACATACGCCCAAACGCTCTTTGGATTGTCCCATCACATCCAACGACCTTGCCGGAAGCAAACGGCTCTACAATTTCTTTGACAGCGTGTTCACCATTGGAAAAAGTGCCCAAGACGGAGGGCTTCGCTATGTGAAGCAGCTTAAAGTGCGCTATGGCACGTTCTCTCATGATGCGGATAATGTAATCGTTTACGAGATTGACAAGGTGGATGCTTTCTTGCAGTTCGTGTTCAGGGGCTATTCCACGGAAAAGGAACACTTGAAAAAATTGGGCGACAATGAATCAAGCCAAAGGGATTGCCAAATTCTGCAACTCTCCCAATCGGGCAAGTCCGTCAGGGAGATAGCCTCACAGGTGAATTGTGGCAAGTCCACCGTAAACCGTATCATCCAGCGCAGCAAAGAGAGTAAAAACGCAGGTGTCCCAAGTGTCCCACTGTCCCAACCCTTAGAGTGTGGGACAATGGGACAGGATGGGACAGCCGACAATCAACCATCAAAAACGGACTAAGCTATGGGCAATTATTCATTACAGAAGTATAAAGGAACGGCAACACGGCATACCTGCCCCAAATGCGGAGACAGGCATTCTTTCGTCTATTACGTGGACGAAAATAATGTGCCGTTGCATCCATCGGTCGGCAGATGTAACCACGAAAGCGGTTGTGGGTATCACTACACTCCGAAAGAGTATTTTCAAGAGCATCCTGAACACAGAACTACCAATGATTTCTCTTTTGACAGGCAAAGAGCAGAGCAGAAGAAAGTGAAGCAGCAAAGTAAGCCGACAGCCATCGGCTATATTCCCCCTCACTATGTGGAGAAGTCGCAAAGCGAGCGTAGCAATTTCTTCCGTTTCCTCTTCACACTCCTTACTTCCTACTATGGCGACAAGGCGAAAGAGGTGTTGAAGCGGTTGTTGGAGGAATACCGTTTGGGGGCTACCCGTGACGGCTCTGTTATCTTTTGGCAGATAGACAGGACGGGCAAGGTACGCACGGGAAAGGTGATGCAGTACAATCCCGAAGACGGACACCGTATCAAGGGAGGACAGACATCGGCAGTGAACTGGATACACAGCATATTGAAAAAGCAGCGTGTGTTGGCAGAGGATTGGCAACTATCCCAATGCCTTTTCGGGGAACACTTGTTGAAAACGCATCCCGACAAGGTGGTGGTCTTGGTGGAATCCGAGAAGAGTGCCGTTATCGGTTCTGCTATCTTCCCCGATTATGTATGGCTGGCTACGGGTGGTAAGAGTCAGATGAGAGAAGAGAAACTCCGTGTACTGTCAGGGCGAACCGTGCTTCTCTTTCCCGATGCCGATGCTTATGCCGAGTGGAAACAGCGAGCCGAGAGCATGTACTTTTGTAAGGTGGTGGTTTCGGACATCATCGAAAGGAATGCCACCCCGAAACAAAAAGAAGCCCATATCGACATAGCCGATTGGATTATCTTTCAGATACGGGAGGGCAAGGTGATGAGTACAGCCAACCACTTGGTCGAGGCTGAGAGAATCCTCCAGCGGATGATAGAGAAGAATCCCGTCCTGCAAAAACTGATAGACGATTTAGACCTTGTGCTGGTCGGTGCATCTCCAATCGGCAACGATGATGAAAAACCTCCCTGACGGAGGAGAGCGGAAGCCGTAGGCTGGAGTTTGCAGACAATGGCTTGCCATTGATATAGCCCACTATAACTACACGCTCCGCTTACGTAGTTGTGGGCTCTCCCGAGGGGATTAGGGTTTTACCCTAATGACCCACTCAGGGCGTTTCTCCCCTGAGAACCCAGAGCAAAGAGTGACCCTCTCTTTGCAATCTCCGCTTATGGGTTGCACCCCTAAGAACCCCATGCGTTTACGGACAGCGGAAAAGCAAACAATAAAGTACAAACCAAAAAACAAGTATCTATGGCAACAAAATCAAGCATACATATCAAGCCCTGCAACATCGCATCGAGCGAGGCTCACAACAGGAGGACTGCCGAATACATGCGCCACATCGGAGAGTCCAGAATCTATGTCGTTCCTGAACTATCCACCGATAACGAACAGTGGATAAATCCCGACTTCGGCAGTCCGGATTTGCGGATGCATTATGACAATATCAGACAGATGGTAAAGGAAAAGACCGGACGTGCCATGCAGGAAAAGGAGCGTGAACGCAAAGGCAAGAACGGTAAAATAGTCAAGATTGCGGGATGCTCCCCCATACGTGAAGGAGTGCTGCTTGTCAGGTCGGACACCACACTGGCAGACGTGCGTAAATTCGGTGAGGAGTGTCAAAGACGCTGGGGAATCACACCGCTGCAAATCTTCCTGCACAAGGATGAAGGGCATTGGCTGAACGGTCAGCCGGAAGCGGAAGACAGGGAAAGCTTCAAAGTCGGGGACAGATGGTTCAAGCCGAACTATCATGCCCATATCGTTTTCGACTGGATGAACCACGAAACAGGAAAGAGCCGAAAGCTCAATGACGATGACATGATGCAGATGCAGACCCTTGCATCCGACATCCTGCTGATGGAACGCGGGCAGTCAAAGGCTGTCACTGGTAAGGAGCATCTGGAACGGAACGACTTTATCATTGAGAAGCAGAAAGCTGAACTGCAACGCATGGATGCAGCCAAACGGCACAAAGAAGAACAGATAAATCTTGCCGAGCAGGAACTGAAACAGGTGAAATCAGAAATACGCACTGACAAGTTAAAGAAGACAGCCACCACGGCAGCGACAGCCATAACTAGTGGAGTTGCTTCTCTTTTCGGGAGTGGAAAACTGAAAGAACTGGAACGTGCCAACGAAAAACTGCAAGACGAGGTTTCAAAACGGAACACCAATATTGAAAAATTGCAGAGCCAAGTACAGCAGATGCAGAAACAGCATGATACGCAAATCCACAATCTCAGAGAAATGCACAGGCAGGAACTTGACATGAAAGAAAAAGAACTGTCACGGCTCGCCAGAATCATAGACAAGGCTTTCAGGTGGTTTCCGATGTTCAGGGAAATGCTGCGCATGGAAAAGTTTTGTGCCATGCTGGGATTCTCTAAAGAAATGACTGAAAGTCTTATAGTCAAAAAAGAAGCCCTGAAATGTAGCGGTAAAATCTATTCCGAGCAACACAGGCGGAACTTTGATATAAAGGATGATATTTTAAGGGTGGAAAATGACCCTGACGATGAAAGCAGGCTGAACCTGACAATAAACAGGAAGCCGATTGCCGACTGGTTCAGGGAGCAATGGCACAGGCTTAGATATGGAGCAAGAGTGCCGCAACAGGAAGAAAGAAAAAGTAGAGGATTCAAATTATAATAGAAGCAATTTGATTAGTAATCTAAAAGCACTCCGATAACGATTAGAGTGCTTTTAGATTGTTTATCATTAATTATCAAAGCAAGTGCAGTTTAA
>QWCR01000070.1_pt1 | contig 54375 bp, 43 predicted proteins | sample 1972581 | NCBI WGS metagenome assembly QWCR01 (sample SAMN09866703, study PRJNA288562) | Human oral metagenome isolate pre4_saliva, whole genome shotgun sequencing... | isolation source: mouth | host: Homo sapiens | place: USA: California
GAGCTTGCTGAAATCAATGAACCTGTGCGACAAACCTACTATAAAGGTAATGAACGCATTGATGAGGTGACTCCGAAATATGCCTTGCTTGGCACGCACGCTGGGCGTCGCACTTTTATCTGTAACGCCCTTGCATTGGGGATTCCTCCACAGGTGGTGATGAAATGGACGGGACACAGCGACTACAAGGCTATGAAGCCTTACATTGACATTGCCGACGACATCAAAGCGAATGCCATGAGTAAGTTCAATCAGTTATAATAGATTTCACAATGAGCAACGATATAAGGAACACCGACAAACAGGATTTTTCGCCCATAGTGCGTGCTATTGGCTCTGATTTAGAGCAGACTCAAGTGCGCGTGATTGCTTCTGCTAATGCTGATATGCTCTTCCACTACTGGAAAGTGGGGCATTTCATTCTCTACCTCCAAAAGAAAGAGGGTTGGGGAAGCAAAGTCATTGACAATCTATCCAAGGCTATACGCTCACAATATCCTGACAAGAAGGGATATTCCGCTCGTAACCTTATCTATATGTGTCAGTTTGCAAAGGCATATCCGATGGAAATTCTTATAGAAATGGGTAAGGTTGAAGAATTACTTAATACCCCCTCGGTTGATAATGTATTGCAACTAACAAACGAACTCAATCAATTTACGCAAGAACCTCTTGCGAAAATTCAATCCACAGAAAATCAAGGATATATAATTACGCAACAACCTCTTGCGCAATTAGGAGATATTGCTGAAACGTTGTTGGCTATCTACGACAGTGACATTAGAAAGATAGAAAAAGTATTCAAGCAGTCGCCCATCGTTCGTACCAATTGGGCGAGCCATGTAATTCTACTTAATACCAAACTTCCCCTAGGTGAACGCTATTGGTATATCACGCAGGCTGTTGCTAATGGTTGGAGTAGTAATGTTCTGCAAATGCAGATTGAGACCAATCTCTTTGCTCGTCAGATTGAGACTAAGAAGGTGAATAACTTTGCCGTGCGTCTCCCCAATCCACAAAGCGATCTTGCCAACTATCTAATGAAAGATCCTTATATCTTTGATATGATGGGGCAAACGGAAGCGATGAATGAGCGAGATATTGAACGACAACTTGTGCAGCACATCACAAAGTATTTGCTTGAAATGGGCAGTGGCTTTGCTTTTGTGGCGCAACAGAAGCATTTTGAAGTAGGCGATACTGATTTCTATGCCGACCTCATTCTCTACAATATCCAACTGCACGCCTATGTAGTAGTCGAACTCAAAGCCAGCCCTTTCAAGCCCGAATATATGGGACAACTCAACTTCTACATCAATGTAGTAGATGATACACTACGTGGCGAACACGAAAACAAGACCATCGGCTTACTCCTCTGCAATGGTGGCGACAAGGTTGTAGCACAATATGCCCTCTCTGGCTACGACCAGCCCATCGGTGTGAGCGATTATCAACTAACAAAGGCTATTCCTGACCACTTAAAATCGACTTTGCCTAGTATAGAAGAGGTTGAAGAGGAACTAAATCGACTAGTTGATATCAAACCCAATTAACACTTTTAAAAATGACAAAAACAAGAACATTCTCTGTCTATCTTCTCAAGGAAGGGGTAACAATAGATGAAGCCTTGAAAGAGAATCATGGACTTTCTAGGCTAGATAACAATAGTTGTTCTCTTCATGATCAGAACATAACTATATATTTATCAGAGGCTAGACCCACACCTCCATGGTGGAAGAATTACCTTGGGATTGAGCGAAATCTAAGTCAGCGACAAGAGGGAGCTTTGGTATTTATTGCATGTAATATTGAAAGTACCACAAGAATATTTGTACTGACGTTTGGAATGACTTACCACAAGTTACAAGAGGGTTCTTATGAATACGACTTTGGGCTCAGAGCTACTTTGAATGCCATTGATTCCTCTAAAATTAAAGCTACGGAAACCGTGCAACCAGACAATGCAAAGCGGCAACGCATGCAAAGTCCCACAGTAGATACACTAAGTTTCTTTGATTTTAATCGAGATCAAAGTATCATTAAGACACTAGCAGGCAAAGTTAAATCCGAATATAACGAATGGTTCAAGAGTGCGACAGGTGTTAATAATCTAAGAATAACATCTTCCGTTGAGGTTAAACAGCTACCTCAGTTGTGCTGTCAACTATACGATATATATAGCAACGAAAACTATAGGCAAACTTTTCCTGATTTATTCAACATAACTCCAGTAAAAGATCCTTTAGTCATACAGGAATTAGAAGCGGTTTTAATGGAATCCTATAATGGAAAGAGTTGTGAAAATTTAATCATTACAATCCCAGAGATGCTGATAAACCCTCTGTGGGATACTTTTCGGTACACTTATCAAAGACGTTATAGTCCAGAGCTAAGTGAACATAGCATCTTTAGCTTGAAAAAGCTGCTCCCTATCGCAGACTCTATAGCACAATTTAAAAAGGCTAAACTGCAAGTCTTAGATGAGGAACAACATGTAATAAAATCGTATCCTCTTGAGGAATGCTTTGTGTTTGATTGCACCCATAATACCATGCACTATCACTTTTGTGATGGCTCATGGTACTGCGTTGATAAAAGATATATTCAACGAATTGAACAAACGATAAAACAAGGTATAAAGCAAGCTAAAGACTACGGCTTACCCCTTTACCAACATCAAAACGAAGGAGAGTATAATATGGCTGTGCCACAAAGTAATCAAAGCTATATTTGCCTTGATAGAAGTTCTATCGCTCCAGTTGGTCATACCCAGATAGAACCCTGTGACCTTGTAAGACTTAACAATAAAGAGCTACAATTATTTCATATTAAGCTCGGAACAAGATCGGCGATGTTGAGCCATTTATTTAATCAAGCAGCCGTTTCTGTAGATCTACTTCTTAGTGAAAATGAAAGCCGAGAAAAACTTAAACAATTACTTAAAGGTAGAGTAGACAGTAGTGCTGTAGATAGCAAGAACTTTTCTATTGTGTATGGAATAGTTACAGATCGAAATATTGATGATGGAATAAAATTATTACCTCTATTCTCCAAAATAAGTTTATATATGGTAGTAAAATCATTAGAAACAAAGAGAATAACATGGAGCATAGTATTTATTCAGAAGCGTGATAATTAGGAGTATTTCTATGCCCCATTAACTGGGATAAAAAAATAGATTAGAAACTAAAGAAACACCTACAAATAAGCAAGAACCACATTTTAGTTGTTACTTTTCAAGTTCCGCTTCAATTCTCCTTGCTCTTGTTGGATACGTTTCTGTTCTATCAACAACTCGGCTTGTCGTTGCAGGGCTTGTTCGTAATTGATAACCTTCTGTTCTAACTGATGGATGGCTTGGGGATTGCGATGCGAGACAAACATACTGTCAAGATGAGCAAAGTCTGTGGCAGTGGCTTTGCCTTGCATACGCAGATAGCGGTAGCGGAGGTCGTAGTCAGAGGCAGTTTCAAGTTCATGAGCACCCATGGCGAAGAACCAACAACTCACCATAACCAGTCCGCAAACAAGACCTAGCAAAATGCGCTCGGCTAAACGTACACTAACAAAGAGCGAGTAGTTCTTAAACACTACTGGCTTGCGTTGCTCGCTGAGGAGTTTTTGTAAGGCTTCAAACTTCGGTTCGAGTTTCTTGGACGACTCTTCTAATGCCGCCAAAACAAAAAGTTGGTGCTCTTTGATTTTAGCTTTCGTCTCTTGGGATAGTTGGAGATGTACAGCTTTGGGCACTTGGGGCTCATCTTGGAGCTTCGTATTTTGTTGCTCAACCAAAGTGTTGCGAAGCTCTGCCTGCGCCTGCTTGATGGCTTTGCATTCTTGTTTGAGTTCTTCGAGAATATCGAGAATAGGGGCTGTTTCGTTGTTCATACGGATAGTTTGTTGTGGTGATTAAATTTTGCGTTGACGATTGGCACTATTGCGAAGTTTCTTTTGAAAACGTATTTCGTCTACATCTACATCAGCATTTGACGTTGGCAGCGTGAAACTTTCGCCTAATGCTTCGGATAGTTCTGTAAGGAAATTACTCGAGCCTTCAGAAGCCTCCTTAGATACTTGTGCAAGTTGTTCATATTGTTGCTGCTGACTATTTTGATTGAGCGTTTCATTAAGCCGAGCGAAGGAGCAGGAGCGGTCTATCTTTGACCCACTAAAACTACATCCGTCTTTTGCAAAGATGATTCCTTGTACAACATCGGTATTCCCTTTCGTCTTGAAACGAGTGGTAATTCCTTGTTGCTCTAAACCTGCGACAAAGCCTTTCCAATTTTTCGATAGAGGTAGCACAGTTTTGATAGCATCGAATATCTCATAGCGCAATTTGTCTTCCCCTCGCAATCGAGGGCGATTCACTTTTTGTTTTCCGTCCCCAATAGTCAATCCATAGCGTTCCGTCAGTTCTCGGCAAATCTTTGTAGATCGGTATTTCTCATTGCGGTCGCTGATGGTCTTGCCATCGTTGCCAATACGGTTTATGCAAATATGCAAGTGAGGATGCTGTCGGTCACTGTGCCTTACAATAAGGCTCTGTGTATCGGCATAGCCCATTTTCTCTAAATACTCATTGGCAATCTTCACCATCATAGCATCCGTTAATCTTTCGGCGTCATTTGCAGAAAATGAGAGGATGGTATGACAAACTACTTTTTGTACATTCGGACGCATAGATGCTTGCAAATTGAAGTCGTGTGCAATATCATTTGCCGAAGTACTCCGCACGCCAGTAGCAGCTAAGACTTTCGCTTTATCCTCCGGCTTGTTGAGCATATAATTGATGACACCATTGAAGTCTGTTCCTTGGATAATCTTGGCAATCATGATTTCAATCGTTTCAAGAGTTCGTGGATAAGTTGTTTTAGCGCATTCAAATCTTCATGGATTGCAGAGATACCAAAAGTATTGAGCCGATGGGCTATCTGATTGAGATTGTTTGCCATCCCAGAAACGCAGCGAATGAGTTGCATATCTTCGGGTTTGATACGACTCTTTATCTCTGCTTTGCTGATGAGTTGTCGCAAAAACTCAGTGCGCGACATAGAGGCTTCACGAGCTTTGCCCAGCAGGGTGTAATACTCCATCGTGTTGAGTCGAAGCAGTACTTTATATTTTCGTTTTTCCGACAACGTCTTGGTGGGGCGTCCACCCTTATTTTTCTGTTTCATAACTTTTTGTTTTTCATGAGACCAACGGGATTTTCTCTCCCTAGGGAGGGGAGCAAGGAGGTTTTGAGATACTCAAAACACAAACTTGCTTCCCGATGAAAGACTATCTTCTGATGCCACGTTTCGTGGACGGAAACAAAGGCTGTTTTTCTTTGATTTTGGATTGAGCAACAAGCCACTCATTCAAATCTTTGTGAGCTTGATAATGCACAGAACCATCAATGATACGTGGACACGAACGCTTCAGTAGCTCGAATGCTTTTCTTCCAGCCTCATCATTATCAAGGAAACATTCGATAGAGGTGTAACCTATTATTAGAGGAATAACCTTGGGAAGCAAAGCCAGTGAATTCAACACAATGCTGTCTACGTCTATTTCGGGATGGAGTTTGCGCCAAGAGAGAAAGTCCATAAATCCCTCAAAGATTTGTAGTCGCTGTCCATCCTTTCCTTTGATTGTACTGATGGACTTCGGTGCCATGCAGCCCTTGAAATAGGGATTGCGAAGTTCCCAACCTCCTGCGTCATTCGCAAATCCCAAGGCGAAGGCGCTGGAGATGTTGCAGGAATACTTGTTCCGCCAAAAGAAAAAGAAGACGCAATACGTGTGGAAGAATTTACTGCGGAGATATTGCTTGCAGACGAAAGGTGTTTCATCGCTTCTGCTATGGAACAATGCTGGAGGATGCAGACAAGGTCTATGATGTTGCCATGTCTGCCAGTGGCAAAGTCATACCACTGATTGCGTTCTGTATTGACTTTGAAGGAGGCTGTTTGTTCATTTCTGAGCGGCGAACAATACCAATAGGCATTGCCTCTGATGTGTTGCGGACTATGTCCTTGTTGTTGGAGATAATCCACGATGGACTGTTGTTTGATGTTGTGTAGGTTCATATCATTTTTCTTTGGAGGTTAAACTCTTTGGTCAGTCGGACGTTTTCTATAGTCACGCATTCCGACCGACCATTCTCTATTTGAGTTTGGTCAGTTGGTCAGGCATATATAGAGCCTGCGACTGACCGACCAAACATTTGGAGTTAATAATGAAAATCGGGCTGAAAACAATACTGCCCTCTCCCAGCTTTGACAATCATTCGTTTGTTGAACAGAAAACGGAGGAGTTCTTTGAGTTTGGTTTGACCATAAGTTCGCCCACAAGGTTGGTGGTTTCGGCAGAATTGTTGATGTCGTGCATCAAGTCTCTTATTCCATCAATAATTACTAGACCTAGGTTGGGACTGTTGTAGATGGCATAGCGAATCAACGCTCTCCGCTGATTGGGGTCTGCGATAGCTCTGAGATGACTGAACTTGAGGTGCTCGGGTTCTTGGTCTAAGGGAAGCCCAGCCAAGGACAAGATGCGCTGCATCACCAGTTGGCAGTGATAAGGACTTTGTTCTGTATCAAAATAGAGGATGTCGCGTTTACTTTCTGGAAATGAAGCCCGATATTCTAGCACTTGTCCATTGATGAGCGCAGCTGCCACAAGGGCACAGACATTGAATGTCTTCTTGGCTTTCGCCTTGCCCGTGGAAACGCTGAAATTGCCCAGTGTGCCAATGATGGCTTCATCGACACGGAGCACCACAGGAGGAATGGTCAGTTGGTCACTCACTCGAATCAAGGAGTTTTGCCACATTGCTTCTAGATCAAGCGGTGGCTGGATGGTTGCAGTTGGAGGGTTCATTTGCGTCCTCCTACTTTGCGCCCTGCGAGTTCGAGAGTAAGTTCTGCGTCAATGATGATTTTCGACCAATTTGCGTGATGGCTCTATCGATTTTTCCGCTTTGTTTGATGCGATTAGCCGTGGGTAAACTACAACCAAAGAGGCGAGCGAATCCAGCAAGCCCATAGACAAAGTGTTTTTGTTCTTTGGCGGAAGATTTTATTGTGACCTCTCCCTCGTCGTGCATTTTTCCGTGTTGTGCCAGAAATAGAAGTTCTTCTCCTGTCATCTGCCACACAGGTTTGTCGAGTAAGTGATAAAGAATGATGAATAATGATAAATAGTGAAGTCCTCCAGCATCTTGAGAGAAAAAAACAGTGAAATAGACTGTTATTGACTCGCATTTTCATTGAAGCTACTCCGTATATGTAAAATATCCAGCCTTTTATGCTTTTTCCTGACTATTAGTTTGTATTTTTGTAGAGCAAAAGGGAGATATGCTGCATGCAGTCTCTATTGGACAACTACTATATGGCAAAGAAGAAAGCTAAGAATAAGATAACGAAGCCCATAGAAGAGACGCTATGGGAAAGTGCAAACAAACTCCGAGGAGCCGTAGAACCCTCGGAATATAAGCATGTGGTGCTGAGTCTCATCTTTCTGAAGTATGCCAATGACAAGTTTGAGGCGCGCAGGCTTGAGCTCATCGAGAACGGTAAAGAAGCCTTTGTCAATCAAGTGGTTTTCTATACTGCCCGCAATGTTTTCTATATTCCCGAGTCTGCTCGCTGGGCAAAGTTGATGACCGAAGCCAAGCAAGCCGATTTAGCCCTGCACATTGATGCTGCTCTAGCTGCTCTAGAGCAAGAGAATGAATCTCTACGTGGTGCTTTGCCGTCTAACTACTATGCTTCGCTAGCACTTGAACGCACAAAACTTGCGACATTACTTGATCGTATTAATGAGATTGACACGCTCTCCGCTGCTGATGGTGACTTGATGGGACGTGTCTATGAGTACTTTCTCTCTAAATTCGCCATCGCGGAGGGCAAAGGAAAGGGAGAATTTTATACCCCGAAGACTATTGTTCAGTTGATGACTGAACTCATAGAGCCGTATAGTGGAAAGATCTACGACCCTTGTTGTGGTTCGGGCGGTATGTTTGTGCAGAGTCTGAAGTTCATCGAGGCACACCAAGGCAATCGCCGTGCTGTCTCGGTCTACGGACAGGAGTACACAAATACAACCTACAAATTGGCGAAAATGAACCTCGCTATTCGTGGTATCGCTTGCAACCTTGGAGAACAAGCTGCTGACACCTTCTTCCGCGACCAGCATCCCGACCTCAAAGCAGACTTTATCCTTGCCAATCCGCCCTTCAATCAAAAGGCGTGGCGTGGTGCAAATGAACTGACAGAAGACCCACGCTGGAGAGGCTTCCCCACACCGCCTACGAGCAATGCCAACTATGGTTGGATACTTAATATCCTTTCCAAACTGTCCCACTCGGGCACAGCAGCCTTCTTGCTAGCCAATGGTGCCCTCTCCGGAGATGGTGTAGAACAAGAAATCCGCAAAGAACTAGTGGAACGAGGTGTTGTCGAAGCTATCATCTTGCTTCCTCGTAATATGTTTTACTCCACCGATATTAGTGTGACACTATGGATACTAGCTCGCAATCGCTCTGCTTGTAGTGTAGAGCAGAATGGGCAGATGATCCATTACCGTGAACGTAAGGAAGAAACGCTCTTCATCGACCTTAGACAGGAGGGAGAGCCTTTCGAGAAGAAGTATGTCCAATTTAACCCCGAGCAGATTGTTCGCATCGCCCAGACCTACCACAGTTGGCAGCGTGAGGGCTACGAGAAGAACTACAGCAACGTCCCCGAATACTGTTACTCTGCCACTCGAGCAGAACTAGCGGCTAAGGACTACTCTCTTGTGCCTAGTAAATACATCGCTTTTGCTAATCGGGACGAAGCTGTGGACTTTGCCAGCGAGATGCAGAGCATTCAGCAGGAGCTGCAGACGCTTCTCGTGGAGGAAGCACACAATGCCGAGCAATTCCGCTCTCTCTTTGACGAACTTGGATTTCCCCTCAATACCTCTGCCGATGTCTAGCACTACTCCTTACCTCCCCTTGGGACAGTTCATTCGCCCCATCGATGAGCGCAACAGAGATGGTTTGGTGACCAATCTTCTTGGCGTCAGTGTCAATAAGTGCTTCATTCCCTCTGTAGCCAACACCATCGGCACTGATATGAGCAAGTACAAGGTCGTTAGAAAGGGGCAGTTTGTATATATCCCTGATACCTCACGGAGAGGAGATAAAATAGCCCTAGCATATAATAAAGACAACGAATGTATTGTATCTCAAGCCTATATTGTATTTGAGGTAAGCGATACGAAATGTCTTTTACCCGAGTATATGATGCTGTGGTTCTTGCGACCAGAATTTGACCGCTATGCACGCTTCTACTCCCATGGTAGTGCGCGTGAGGTTTTTGACTGGGAGACACTCTGTGCCACATGCATCCCCGTCCCACCCATGGAGGAACAGACACGCATTGTCAGTCAGTTTACTACGCTAGAGAAGCGCATATCCTTATGTAAGACACGCATTTCTCTCTTAGAGCGAACGGCATCTGCTCTTTACCGCAAAACCTTCGTCGATAGCATTGACCGCAACAACCTCCCCGCTGGTTGGCGCATAGGTACGCTAGACGAGGTGGCAGAGTTTTGTTATGGAAAAATACCAAAAGTTACAGAACAAGGAGATGTGCCTATTTTTAGCGGTTACGGAATTGTTGGACAGACAGATCTACCAATATTTAGGGAGCAACATATTGTTGTAATCGCGCGAGGAGATTCTGGATCTGGCAAAGTCGTCTTATCTCCTCATTGCTTTTTCCTAACGAATCTATCTATAGCTGTTCTCTTGGGACGCAATTCGGATATGAAGTTGTATTTATATCATCACCTTCAAGAACTGGACACAGCTTCTCTTCGCTCAGGTTCTGCGCAAGCTCAGATAACGATCAACAGTCTCTCTAAATTCGACATCGTTATCCCTCCCTATCATCTCTGCAAGGGATATGAGGAGCAAGTGCAGAAAATATATAGTTTAAAAGATAATATTGAACGCCAGCTTTCGTGTCTAGAGCGCACGAAAAAGCTATTACTCACCCAAATCAAATAAGAAGAATGGAAGCAAAACTACTTGAGGCTAAAACCTTAGAGATACACTATTATCTTAACGATGGTAGTCATGCCATAGATGCTAACGCCTTCTATGCTTGCCAGCAAGAACTGGTAGGCTTGATTGATTATGTGGCTAAGCAACTCCATGTAGAGGTCTCGGTTAAAACGATTGCACTAAATGAAGGAGGAATTAGAGCTTGGCTTAAGGCTAAAGGGAAGAAACAGATCTTAATACCCGTAATTGTGGGGGTAGTAACCAGTATACTAAGTTCAGGACCAACAGAGGCAATTGGAACTTTAGTACGACATAAGGTTGAAGAATGGATTAAATCCCCCGAGATAAAGGAACTAGAATCCCTGCGTAATGAAAAAGAGCGTCTCATCCTAAAATCAGAAATTGATTCTATTAAGGCTAACCAAAGAAAGTTTGATAAGCAGAGCATTGACACAGCTGTTAGGAGTAAACGCTCCAATTACTATAAGCACACGGAATCTATAGACAATCTTAAAGTTGTAGAGTTTATACAGAAAGAAGAGCCTGACTCCTCTTCGTATATTTTGAAGAAGGAAATACCTCGAGCTCAATTTCATTCTTACCTGATCAATTCAACAGAATTAGATCCTATCGAGGTTGAGAATGCACATATAGAGATCGTCGCCCCTGTACTAAAGAGCGGGAAAGCAAAGTGGCGAGGGATTTATAATCAGGAGTCCATTGCATTTAGCCTACACGATCAAGACTTCCTAAATGATGTGTATACTCGAAAGGTTTCATTCTCGAATGGTAGCGCAATTCTATGCTCATTACAGGAAAAGCGTAAGATAAACGACAAAGGAGAAGAAGTTATCTCTGGATATGAGGTGCTAGAAGTCTACGAGTTGCAATCAAACGGCATACCTCAACCACTTCCTCCTCGTAAGAAAAAGACTCTCCCCCACAGTGATGAACCCGATTTATTCTCAGGACAGTATGACCAAGCATAGCCCCTCTAACGAATCTACTGTTATGACCCCAGTGCAACCATCCGACTCAGAAGCCCATATTTACGAGCTACTCAATATTGGAGAGAACGAAGAAATAGAGTTTAAGCACGCTAAGGGAGGATTCCCAAAAGAGCTATGGCCTACTTACTCTGCCTTTGCCAATACGCATGGGGGAATGATTGTATTGGGCGTTAAGGAAGAGCATGATAAGCGCTTAAGTCTCAGTAAGCTCAGCCGAGAGGAAGTAGAGAAATTGAAAACTACTTTTTGGTCTTTAGTCAGAAGCCGAGAGACCATTAGCCATTGCCTACAAACGAATGATGATGTGCAGATTGTAGAGGTGCAAGACTCGTTTGTCCTAACAATACGTGTACCACAAGCCCTACGTGAGCAACGTCCTGTTTATTATAAGCGTGTTGCAGACGAAGGCACATACCGACGCAATGACTCAGGAGATTTCCTTTGTACCGCAGCCGAGGTACGCCGTATGATGGCTGATGCCGATTTGTCTCGTCCTGCGGATGGTCGCATCCAGAAAGGTTTCACTTGGGAAGACATCGATTTGCCTTCCTTCGAACAGTATCGCAGACTTTTTGCTTCGGTGCGTCCTGATCATCCTTGGATTACAGAGGACAATGAGGGGCTGATGCGAAAGCTCGGTGCTTATCGTAAAGATAGAGAAACAGGTGAAGAAGGATTTACATTAGCTGGTTTGCTCATGTTTGGCACATCTGAGGCAATTAAAGATTGTGTTCCGCACTTTTTCCCTGATTACAAGGAGTACCGAGCCCAATGCAGATCGATGGAGTAATCGCATTTATCCTGACGGTACTTGGGTAGCCAACCTATTCCAATTCTATCGTAGGGTATTACCAAGACTGCAGGAAGTTTTGCCTATGCCCTTTCATTTGGAAGATGGACAGCGCCAAGATCATACTTTAGCACACGTGGCCCTTCGAGAAGCTTTTGCCAATCTTTGTGTGCATGCCGACTATAACGAGGAGGCTTCTCTTAAGGTTGATAAATATCCCAACAAGATTGTCTTCTCGAATCCAGGCATTCTGCTCATTACGCGTGACCAGTTCTTTCGAGGAGGAGAGAGTGTTTGTCGCAACACCTCACTTCAGCAGATGTTTATGATGATGGGGGCAGTAGAAAAGGCAGGCAGTGGAGTGGACAAAATCGTACGTGGGTGGCAAACCTTGCACTGGAAGACACCTTATCCAGATGAACGCTTTCGTCCGAACAAGGTAGAACTGGTAATGCCTTTGGAGCTATTATTCGACCCTCAAAGGCTTGAGGAACTCAAGCGTGGTTTAGGGAATACTTTTGACTCCTTGGATGAAAATGACCGCATTCTTTTGATTACAGTTCTTACCGAAGGTGTAGTTAATCACCAAGTGCTGAGCAAAAAGCTTCCTTTGCATAGGGCTGATATAACGGAGAAACTGCAAAGTCTTTGTCAGGCTGGAATACTAGTGGCAGAAGGTTATGGGAGAGGCTGTGTCTACAGGATCAATATACCAAGATTGCAAGCTAATGGGGCTAAGGTTGCAAGCTCTGAAGATGAAAGGTTGCAAGCTAATGAGGCAAAGGTTGCAAGCTCTGAAGACGAAAGGTTGCAAGCTAATGAGACAAAGGTTGCAAGCTCTGAAGACGAAAGGTTGCAAGCTAATGAGGCAAAGGTTGCAAGCTCTGAAGACGAAAGGTTGCAAGCTAATGAGGCAAAGGTTGCAAGCTCTGAAGACGAAAGGTTGCATGCTATCCCTAAAAAACTCAGTGCAGAAAAGCTAGAGATGCTTATATTAGATTATTGCTCTGAGAATTGGAGAACACTTCAGAATATGACGGAATACTTAGAACGCAATAAAGACTACCTGCGTAACAAGGTGCTCCCACGGTTCACGGAGTCTGGTAAGTTAGAGATGCGTTTTCCTGATACGCCTAACCACCCCAATCAACAATACAAAACAAAGAAGTACAAATAGTTATGTCCCCCTTCACAGAATCCACCTTAGAGTCTGCTATTGCTGAATTATTATTACAGCAAGGCTACAAGCATTACCTCGGAAGCAATCTAAAACGTAGTAAGCGAGAGGTCGTGCTTCGTGACGTTCTTGCTGCGTCTTTACAAACGCGCTATCAGAAGCAAGGAATCACGTCTGAGGAGGTGATGCGTGCGGCAGATCGTCTATGTGCTACGCCAGAAGGTAATCTCTATGACGCCAATCGTGCTACACATCGTCTGATGACAGAAGGATTCTTCCTCTCTCGTGAAGATAGCAGTTTGCCAGATCTGTACATTCGCCCTATCGATTGGGAAGATGCAGAGAGAAATGATTTCAGTCTTGTAACGCAGCTGGAGGTGCAGGGAACGGAGCTTCGCCGACCTGATGGAGTGCTTTATGTCAATGGTCTTCCTTTGGTCGTACTAGAGTTCAAGAGCGCCGTGCGTGAGGAGGCTACGCTGACGGAGGCCCATCGGCAGGTGACGATACGCTATGGGCGAGACATCCCCGAGCTGATGCGCTTTGCAGCCTTTGTCGTGCTAAGTGATGGCGTGAATAGCAAGTATGGCACACAGTTCTCATCCTACGATTATTTCTACAGTTGGCCTAAACGAAACTCTACAGACGAAGCCGCTATAGGTATCGATAGCCTACAAACGCTCATTGGAGGTTTACTAAGTAAGGAACGCTTACTCTCAATAGTACGTGATTTTGTATTTTTTCCCGATAGTGGACAGAGAGAAACAAAGATTATTTGCCGCTATCCTCAATTCTTTGCTACACACAAGCTCTATGATCACATCCTTAAGCACGCACGTTTTGTCGCTAGTGGTGATGGACGTGGTGGCACATACTTCGGCACTACAGGCTGTGGCAAGAGCTTAACGATGCAATTCCTGACTCGCCAACTTATGCGTTCTCGTGAGTTAGCTAGCCCTACGATTATCCTCATCACAGATCGTACAGACCTAGACCAACAACTCTCGGTACAATTCTCCGAAGCCCGACAGTTCATCGGAGATGACCAGATTGTATCTATCCAAAGTCGTCGTCAATTACGAGAATTACTTGGAGGTCGTAAATCTGGCGGTGTCTTCCTCACCACCATACACAAGTTCAATGAAGATACAGATCTGCTTAGCCATCGAGCAAATATTATCTGTATCTCGGACGAAGCACATCGTTCGCAGACAAACTTGCAGGAAAAGCTCACAACCACCGAGGAAGGTGTGCGTAGAAGTTACGGATTTGCACATCATTTGCACCGTTCCCTCCCTAACGCCACTTATGTTGGCTTTACGGGAACACCTATCGATGCCACAATTGAAGTATTTGGAGAGGTCGTGGATACCTATACGATGACAGAGTCTGTGGCAGATGGTATCACGAGACGTATTGTCTACGAAGGGCGAGCGGCACGTATTCTCCCTGATGCACATAAAGTCAATGAAATAGAAGTCTACTATAAGCAATGTGAACAAGAAGGGAGTACTCCCGAGCAAATCGAGGCGAGCAAGCGTGCGGTGACACAGATGGAACGCATATTAGGGGATGTGGGGCGCTTGCGTATGGTTGCAGAAGATTTCATCAAGCACTATGAAGGGAGAATAGAAGAGGGATGTAGTGTGTGTGGTAAGGCTATGATTGTTTGTATGAACAGACGTATTGCTTATGCGCTTTATCTGCAGTTGATTGCTCTGCGCCCCGAATGGGAGCAAGATGGATTCTTGCATCTCGTAATGACACGCCACAAGGATGATACGCCCAAGCTCTATCAACTCCTCGGTACAGATGAGGATAGGCAAACCTTAGCACAGAGTTTCAAGCAAGCCGACTCTGCCTTCAAAATTGCTATTGTGGTCGATATGTGGATTACGGGCTTTGATGCCCCATGCCTTGATACAATGTATATTGACAAGCCTTTGCAACGGCATACGCTCATACAGACCATCTCTCGAGTAAATCGTGTCTACCCTGGGAAGGAGAAAGGATTAGTCGTAGACTATATCGGTATTAAGTCCGCTCTGAACGCAGCACTAAAACAATACGCTACAGGAGGCGAGGCAGATTGCTTAGAAACTAACGAGCAAGCTCTTCGCTTAGTTAAGGATGAGTTGGACATCCTGCGTGGTCTCTTTTATGGTTTTGATTGGCAGCACTTCAGTCAAGGCAAGCCTTTGGAGCAGCTGGATTGCCTGAAGCTAGGTGCAGAGTTTGTGCAAGAGAAGCAACTTGAAGCTCGTTTCCTAGGGCATTGTCGTAAACTTCGTTCTGCCTTTAAGCTATGTAGCGGTAGCGAGGAATTAGAGTACTTAGATAGAGAGGATATTCACTTCTTTATTGCGGTACTCTCTATCTTGGTAAAGCTAAGTGGTAAGGCTGATGCACCTGACATGGAACAAATGAATAGCCATGTAGAGAAAATGATCAGTGAGGCTCTAAGTTCTGAGGGTGTAGAAGAAATTCTACAAATTGGCGAAGAGGAGCAGCTTGACTTGCTCAGTGAAGCTTATATGCAACGAATTGAACGCTTGCCCTATCCTCATACTAAGGTTAAGCTAATGGAGCGCTTACTGAAACAGGTAATTAAGAGTTTCAAGCGCGTGAATAAATTTAAGGCTCTAGACTTTACGAAAAGGCTGAACGACTTGATTGCACGTTATAATGATAGACGAGACAGCGCAGTTTTTGCCGAAGAGGTGGTAAATGAGGTAGCACAGCAGATGTCAGACATGCTAAGAGACTTACATACAGAGAAGAACTCCTTTACAAAGTTGGGTATTAGCTACGAAGAGAAAGCTTTCTATGATATACTCAAAGCTATTGCTCAGCAATTTGGCTTTGAATATCCCGAAGAAAAGCTATTGCTCCTTTCTGCTCGGATCAAGGATTTGATAGATGATAAATCTAACTACACAGACTGGTCTACTCGTGGCGATATCAAAGCAGAGTTAAAAATGGACCTCATCGTCTTGCTTTCAGAATATGGCTATCCTCCTGTGACCAATGACGCCGTATTTAAAGAAATCCTTGAGCAGGCAGAGAACTTCAAACAGCATCAATAAATAAAGCCAAGCTCTAATGTTTCCTTATACAGGGACTCATTGGAGCTTGGTTTATGTTTTCTATTAACGCTGATTTTTGGGTGTAATAAAGGGTGTAAATCGCATAACTTGCTGATTTACACCCTTATTTGCGGAGAGAGAGGGATTCGAACCCCCGGTACCTCTCGGTACGGCAGTTTTCAAGACTGCTGTAATCGACCACTCTACCATCTCTCCTGTTGCAAGGTGCGAAATAATGACCATTGAGGTCAAGCATTTTGCACTGACTTTGCAAGGATTTGAATCCTGCACCGAAGTGCGTGGCTCAAATGTGATGCAAAAGTACTACTTTATTTCTTTACTTCCAAATTTCTAGGCAACTTTTTCTGCTTTTCCCTCCAAATTTTCGGTTTTCTGGTGTTTTACTGGCTGTTTCAGGAGGAAACTGCCCAATGGTGCTACACTGGGGGAAGATTTTGTGCTACACTAAAAGCTGTGATTACGCTACACTAAAAGCAGAGATGATGCAGTATCTCGGCAGTAGGTTGCACAGGGGTGCTACACTAAAAGAAGAGAAAGTGCAGTATCTCGGCAGTAGGCTGCGCAGGGAGCTAGCCTTGCAGGGCTACAAACTGCAGGCGGTGAACATCGAGCAGACGGATGTGACGCCCTTCAACGACAATGAGCCCTTCTTCGACAAACTGGGTGAGGGTGCGAATGGCATTGGCAGTGCTCATGTTGCTGAGTGCAGCCAATTCGCGACGTGTGAGATGCGCCAGCACATCTAGGTGACCCTCTTCTCTACTGTTGATGCGGCTCAAGAATAGCAAGGTTTCCGCCATGCGCCCACGCAAATGTCCATGCGTCAAACTCACTAGTCGGCAATCGGCAGTTGCCAATTCCTGAGCCAAACGCCGTAATACATAGTGTGCCACTTCTGGAGAGTGCAACAGTGTGTGGCGCACACAACTCAAAGAAATCGCCCAGATTTCACAATCTTCAAATGCCTCTGCCGACACTACATACGGTTCGTCTGCCATTGCAGCGCCATAACCGAAGATTTCCCCTTGCGAGATGAAACGAAGGATTTGATACTTCCCTGCTCCACCCGTGCGCGACACCTTCACCGTGCCCGACTGCACATAAAAGAGTTGCTGCGGCATTTCGCCTTGTCGGAAGACAATTTCCCCTTTCTCCAGACGCAACACTTCCTTCGCACTATCGAGGATAGCACGCTGTTCATTGCTCAGGATTTGCCAAAAATCTGCAGCATTTTCAAGTGATTCCCAAAGATTATAGGCGGTATGAGAGTTCATAGGGGTGAAAAATCTTGACTGTCTATGATGGTGTGTGGAGCATTAGAAGAGAAACAGCACATCTGCACTTCTTCTCTGTTACAAAATTACGAGCTTCTTTATCGACCACCAAATTTTGAACATTGTTTCATTGTTTTACATTTAGTAAATCAAAGTTCACCTCGACTCCGACTCTCTCAAAAGCCTCTGAACCGCCATCTGGACAAGGGAACTGCAGAGAGACCCATCGCAACAAAGTCCAACAACAGCACACAAACAAAGAGTGGTTCATCGGAGATTCCGACAAACCACTCTATTTTTACCTAGAAGAAAAACGAGGAGATGAGCCATGCCTGCCAAGACTGAAGAGCGCCTTGGCGCAGCACATCGTTTTATCTGCAAATGTATTAGCTTTTGTGTCGCAACACAGCCGCACGCTCGAGCGCAAGGGTGATGTGCGAACAGATGTTGCCCTCTCCGATGAGGGCAGGGAATCCGGCACGTTCCAGCACCGCACGCACCTTAGGTTGAACCCCCGAAAGGATGATTTGCGTGCCATCGCGTTGCGACATCAAGCAGAGATTTTCGAGATTGTGCACCCCTGTGGAGTCGATGAACGGTACACGACGCATGCGAATGATGCGAATGGCAGGATGGTCTTGCATCTCTGCCGTCATCTCCTCAAAGCGATTCGCCACCCCAAAGAAGAAGGGACCATTGATTTCATACACCTCCACCCCATCGGGGATGGCGAGTGCCTCTTCGTGGAGGGGTATGTCTGCCACTGGATCGGCATTAGGGTCAATCTCTTTGGTGAAAATGGAGAGTTGAGTCACCTCTGCCATGCGGCGCATGAAGAGCAAGCAGGCAAGCACCAGATCGAGTTCGATGGCAATGGTGAGATCGAACACCACAGTGAGCACGAAGGTGACGAGGAGCACAACAACATCACTCTTAGGACGGTGGGTGAGTTGGGCAAAGGTGCGCCACTGGCTCATGTTGTAACTCACCACCACCAACACACCGGCAAGTGTGGGCATGGGGATATAAGCTGCCAGCGGCATAGCCACAATGAAGATGATGAGCAAGACCAGTGCGTGCACCACCCCAGCAATACACGTGCGAGCACCGTTGTTGATGTTGGTCATGGTGCGCGCGATAGCTCCCGTAGCAGGAATTCCTCCAAAGAAAGGCGCCACGATGTTGGCAATGCCTTGTCCGATGAGTTCTTGGTTGGAATCGTGGTGATCGCCCGTCACTCCGTCTGCCACCGTGGCGGAGAGCAAACTCTCGATAGCTCCTAGGATGGCTATGACAAAAGCCGAGGGGAACAAAGCACTCAGTGTGTTGAAAGTGAAGTGCCCTTGCGCGTCAGTGAAGAGCGATTTCCAATCCAGGTGAAAGGCATTGATGTGAGGTAAGGAAGCTGTGATGTTGCCAAATCGGTCGCCAATGGTGGCAACGTGGGTGAGTCCGCTTTGATTGGTGAAATACACCGTTGCTGTGGTGACAATAATGGCAATGAGCGAACCAGGGAGTCGTTTCATCCATCGCGTACAAGCCACGATGATGGCGATGCTCACCGCACTCACCGCAACGGCATCCCACTGCAAGGTGGTGATATTGCGAAAATAGCACATCCATTTGTCGATAAACGCTGCTGGTGCTCCTCCTTCGAGGGTGAGTCCTAGAAGGTCTTTGACCTGTGTGGTGAAGATGGTGAGGGCGATACCGGAGGTAAATCCCACCACAATGGGATAGGGAATGAATTTGATGACACTACCCAGTCGAAAAACTCCCATCAAGACGAGCATAACGCCTGCCAAGATGGTGGCAACCAACAAGCCGGACAATCCAAATTTGGCAACAATGCCATAGATGATGACGATGAACGCTCCTGTGGGTCCACCAATTTGGATGCGACTACCGCCTAAGAGGGAGATTATCAAACCGGCTACAATGGCGGTGATGATGCCGATGCCGGGACCAATGGTGTGTTCGGCATCTCCGCCTGGTGAGGCGGCAATGGCAAAAGCTATAGCGAGCGGAAGGGCTACGATACCCACCACAAGTCCTGCCATGAGATCGGCGGTGAAATGGGATTTGCTATAGTTTTTGAGATCAATGAGAATACGTGGTTTCAAATATTTAGACGTTAGAGGGTAGACGTTAGAGATTAGACGTTAGAGGGTCGCAGACCCTTTCTGCTCACCACGACAAGCGTGGCTCGGGCAAACTAGAAATTAGAGATTAGAGGGTCACAGACCCTTTCTGCTCGCCACGACAAGCGTGGCTCGATTAGACGTTAGACGTTAGAAATTAGACGTTAGAGGCTAGAAGCTCTAGAAACACTAGAAGAACTAGAAATTCAAGAAAATCTAGAAGAGCCAGAATCGTCTAACGTCTAATTTCTAATGTCTAATTTCTAACCTCTAAATCACTTCAATTTGGCGCAAGCCTCTTTGATGCGGCGCATCGCCTCAACGATGTTTTCATCGCTGGTGGCATAGCTCATGCGGAAGCACTGAGGACTACCAAAACTGTCGCCACCCACGCAAGCCACATGCGCTTCTTGCAAAAGATAGAGGGCGAAGTCGTCGGATGTGCGAATAGTGGTCGTGCCATCCGTCTTGCCGAAATAGGAAGAGCATTTGGGGAAGAGATAGAACGCACCTTCGGGATCGTTCACCTCGAATCCAGGGATTTCCTTTGCCAAACGGACAATGAGATTCTTGCGGCGAAGGAAGGCTTGACGCATTTCCTCAACAGGAGCTTGATCGCCGTTGAAAGCAGCCACAGAAGCCTTTTGAGAGATAGAACCCGCACCAGAAGTGTATTGACCTTGGAGCTTGTTCACCGCCTTTACGAGGGCGAGAGGAGCAGCCACAAAACCGATGCGCCAACCCGTCATGGCATAAGCCTTAGACACCCCATTGATGATGGCGGTGCGCTCTTGCATATCGGGCAGCGTGGCGATAGAAGCATGCTTGCCCACATAATTAATATGCTCGTAAATCTCATCGGCAATGACAAGCACCTCAGGATATTGGCGAAGCACTTCGGCAAGACCTTCCAATTCTTCAAGACTATACACCGAACCAGTGGGGTTGGAAGGACTGCAAAGGATGATGGCCTTCGTGCGAGGCGTGATGGCAGCTGCCAACTGTTGGGGAGTAATCTTGAAATTCTGTTCAATGGTAGCTTCCACAAACACAGGTTCACCGTCTGCCAAACGCACCATGTCGGGATAGCTCACCCAATAAGGCGCAGGGATGATGACTTCGTCGCCAGGATTCACCACAGAGAGCAGCACGTTGCACACGGCTTGTTTGGCACCATTGCCCACCACAATCTGCGTGGGTTCGTAGTGCAGTCCATTTTCACGTTCCAATTTAGCGCAAATGGCTTGACGAAGATCAAGATAACCCGGCACAGGACTATAGCGCGACCAGTTGTCGGCAATGGCTTGTTGCCCAGCAGCCTTGATGTGGTCGGGCGTGTTGAAATCGGGTTCACCCACAGAGAGGTTGATGATGTCGATGCCCTGAGCTTTGAGTTCGGCACTCTTTTGCGACATTGCCAATGTGGCAGAGGGAGCAAGACGATTGAGACGATCGGAAAGTTGCATAAGGTGAGGGAAAAATTGAGAAAGTGAAATGGAAAAGGTGAAAGGCTAAAGCAACAGTTGCGCTTCCACAGCAAAAACAGCAAAAAATAGTGTCGGCTCGAAAGTCTCCAGAGGTGGGCGGAGACCTCCGAGCCGTAATTGAGTCACTGCAAGACCGTGCTATTATCTGCGACGGCCCAACAAGCGGAGGATGTAGAGGAAAAGATTGACAAAGTCGAGATAGAGCGTAAGACTGCCCATCAGTGCCACCTTCATGGTAGACTCTTCGTCCATCTGGCTGTATTGTGTAACCAGACGTTTTATCTTCTGCGTGTCATAGGCGGTGAGTCCAGTGAAGATGACCACACCAGCAAGACTGATGAGGAGATCGAACATGGAATTTCCCCAGAACATATTCACCACGAGAGCAATGATGAGTCCGATGACTGCCATCGTGAGGATGCGCCCCATCATGGAGAGGTCTTTCTTGATGAAAAGTCCCACGAATGACATTGCGCCAAATGTGCCTGCCGTGATGAGAAAAGCGTTGACTATAGTGGCTTGAGCGTAGACTAAGAAGATGCTCGAAAGGGTCACCCCATTGAGAATGGCATAGAGGGCAAACAGCACTCCGGCAGTCATAAACGAGAGTTTATGGATGCGTGCAGAGAGAAACCACACCAAACCGACTTCAGCGATGAGTAGTCCGTAGAATAGGAAGGGAGCACTGAATATCGCGTTCATCAGAGCAGGCTGAGTCACCACAGCCAGACTGGTAAGTCCGGTCATGGCGAGTGCCAAAGCCATCCAGAGATAGACCTTCTGCATCACAGCAGGGAAGGACAATGCGCTACCTTGCGAAGCATAGGAGCGGTTGTAGTTGTTTTGAGGTTGATACATGAGAGAATTTATTATTTTAGACGTAAATGTTCACTGAGTGTCGAGAAATCCACGCTCCTGCATGGACCAGGACATTGCTAAACGCGCAGAAGCGATTTCCAAGAGTGCAAGACTTGCAAGGAGAGAGCCCCGAGAAGTTCTAGGGCATGTGGTAAGAATCTCGAGGAGAGCTGCCATATTTTCAAGCAGAAATCGAGAGACGATTTCGAGGTGCTGAAAAATCTCCTACGTTTTTCGGAAAATCTCCAACGTTTTTTGGGACAGGTCGGAGTTTTTCAGTTTGAGTGCCCCACTCTCTTTGCCGAACCAACTGCGAGCAATCACGTCAGTGGCTTATTTCACAATGTCTAGCGGATTTTTTCACAATGTCTAGCGTTTTTTTTCAACGTCCAGCAGCTTATTTCTTCACGTGGAGCGCGTGGTGCATGCGCTCTTGTTTGGTGAGGAGGTAGCGATGATTGTGCTCATTGGAAGCGATTTCCATAGGCACATTTTCCACGATTTCAAGACCATAGGCTTCCAAGCCCACACGCTTCACGGGGTTGTTGGTGATGAGACGCATCTTGGTCACACCGAGGTCGCGGAGTATCTGAGCTCCCACACCATAGTCGCGCTCGTCGGGATCATAGCCCAAATGCACATTGGCGTCTACCGTGTCGAGACCTTCTTCTTGCAACTTATAGGCTGCGATTTTTGCCATCAGTCCGATGCCACGGCCCTCTTGGTTGAGATAGAGCACAAGACCTTTGCCTTCTTTTTCGATGAGTTCCATCGACTTGTGGAGCTGTGCTCCGCAGTCGCAACGGCAACTGCCGAAGATGTCGCCCGTGACGCAACTAGAATGCACGCGCACAAGGAGGGGTTCACCGGGTTTCCAATCGCCTTTGAAAAGGGCTACGTGCTCCAAACCATTGCTTTTTTGACGATAAGGAATGAGGCGGAAATCACCATATTCTGTGGGCATGCTCACTTCTTCTCCGCGCTCGATGAGCGATTCTTCCTTCAAACGATAGGCGATGAGGTCTTTGATGGTGATGATTTTGAGTCCTTCTTGCACGGCAAACTCTTTGAGCTGTGGCATACGCGCCATAGTGCCGTCTTCGTTGAGGATTTCAATCAGGCAAGCCACGGGCTGAAGTCCTGCCAAGCGCGCCAAGTCAACAGCGGCTTCGGTGTGTCCAGCGCGTGCGAGTACACCACGATCTTGCGCATAGAGGGGATTGATGTGTCCAGGACGTCCGAACCATTCGGGACGTGCTTCAGGATCAGCCAAAGCGCGGACAGTAGCAGCGCGGTCGTGTGTGGAAACGCCAGTGGTGCAACCTTCGAGGAGGTCTACGGTCACCGTGAAGGGAGTGCCTAGCACCGAAGTGTTGCTTTGCACTTGGTGGTCGAGGTGAAGTTGTCGGCAACGCTCCTTAGTGACGGGTGTACACAGCACGCCACGTCCCTTTTGGAGCATATAGTTAATTTTTTCGGGCGTGATGAGCTCTGCAGCGGTGATGAGGTCACCTTCATTTTCGCGGTCTTCGTCGTCGACAACGATGAGAAATTTACCAGCTTTGAAATCTTCCAAAGCTTCTTCTATGGTGGAAAGTTGGATGTCTGCCATGAGATGGTGTCTTTATGTTGTTGAGTGGTATGCTAAGTGGTGTGCCTATAACCAAGGCATCATAGCCGAGCTGTAAGGGACTAACGCCTAATCGCTAACGTCTATTTGCTCCCCGAGGCGAGCGAAGCCGAAGCCGAGCGAAAAAGGGGCTGCGACCCTCTAACGTCTAATATCTAACGTCTAATCTCTATTTTCTAATAATTCTTCGAGCTTAGTCATGCACTGAATGGTCTGCCGCAAATCTCGTGCCAAACGCAGGCGGAACCGCCATGCTCTCACCCAAATGATGAGCCCGAAGGGGAAGAGAATGCCCACGACAAAGTTGAGCCATTTGCGCGAGAAAGGCGTGGTGTGTGCGTGGGCATAGATGAAGGGCACACGGTTGAGCGTGTCGAGCACGTGCATATCTCTGGTGTTTGCCAAGTCCTCCACCAACTCTTCGATGCGATCGCTGAGTTGTTCCATGCGATGATCGGGACGTGTGCGGAAGAAGAGGCGGAAGTAGTTGGGCGCAAGCCACAGACGTTTCGTTTGGCGGTAGTCTTCGGCTTCTTGTCGAATGGACTGTGCCAACAGCAAGTCGGTTTCCTCATCGGGCGGAGTGATGATAACCTCTTTGCGGAAGAGGTGTCGCTTGGTGCGGAAACCCAATAGTCTGCGGAGGAAGGCAAAATAAGCATCGAGGTTGAACACCACCGAGTCGCGGTTTGCCATAAAGGTGAGATAGGCTCCAGCAGGAGTGAGGATGAAGGTAGACATCCACATGCCCACCACCATGTTGATGCTACCATCGCGCGCCATCTTCATGCCCGAGGTGTTGATGATGTAGTAGAGGATGAAAATACCCACCGAGATAATTGTGGGCATGCCCAATCCACCTTTGCGAATGATGGCACCGAGCGGTGCTCCCACAAAGAAAAAGAGCAAGCAAGCAAGCGACAAAGTGATGCGTTGGTGCCATTCCACCTCGTGCTTGCGGACGTAGTATTCCTGATCTTCCACAGCCTCGTTGCGCCATGTCGTTTCGGTGGAGAAACTTTGGAGCATGGTGGCAGTGCGGTTGCGTGCGCGCTCCATCTTCTCTTTGGGAATTTTGGCAATCAGGCTGTCAAACTTCAACTTCACGCGCGAGAGTTCACGCATCGTGGCTAGAGAGTCCTTGCGTGTGAAAGCCTTTGTGGAGGGCAAGGCATTACCGGTGTAATCGCTCGAAGATGCCAGTGCGGCAGAGTCGATTTGCAAGTTCATCGAGTCGATGAAAGTGGCAAGCGCAGTCCAGTTTTTTGCCTGCGGCATAAAGGCTAGTTCATTGGCATCAAGTTGATTAAAATTAGAGTCGAAGTCAATGAGCAACTGCTTATACATAAACGTCTCTCGGTCGTAAGGCACACTCTCACTCTTGAAGACATTCACCTCGTCCGATTTGAGATTTTGGAATTGTTCGCCCGACCAGAGGGTCAATTTCAGGTGCATTTTGTCGGCAGTCATTTCAATCTTTGCCGAATCTGCCAAGACGATTTGTGCGCGGTCAAATCCTTGATCCATCTTGTAGATGATGGTATTGTAGAGCATGCCTGTTTGCGCATTTTTCTTCACCACATAGAGGTTGAAATCGCCCATATTGTAGAACACCCCTTCGGGAATTCCCACAGCGGGTTGTGAGATTTTGATGGAAACAAGGAGTGCGCGGAGCTGCTTTTGGGCGTTAGTGGAGATTTCGTTTTGAAAATAGAAGACGAACGCCGATAGGGGGATTATGAGGAAGAGAATGGGGCGCATCACTCTCACCAGCGGCACACCGGCTGCCTTCATGGAGAGGAGTTCGAGGTTCTCTCCCATGTTACCAAAGGTGATAAGCGAGGCGAGCAGCACCGCAAGTGGCAGTGAGGTGGGGATGAGAAAGACAGAAACGTGCCAGAAAAATTGTCCAAGCACGTCCATCGTTAGGTTCTTGCCCACAAGGTCGTCAACGTAGCGCCACAAGAACTGCATGACAAACACGAAGAGGCAGATGAAAAATGCTCCCACAAAGAGTTGTAGGAACTTGCCGAGGATGAAGGTGTCGAGCCGTTTTATTCTGAAAAATGCAAAGAATTGGCGCATAGTTTGAATTGTCGCACGAGAGCAGCAACATTTCACTGCCCTCATCTGCGTAGATTATAGAGCAAAGTTAGCACTTTTTTCCGTAATTGTGGCGGTTTGTCTTCAAAATCGTGGAAGAAGACTTTGTTTCTGGGCAAAAGGAAGAAGCAAGAGTTCATCTGACAGAGGTGAAAGTCCCTAAAAATGATGATTGCACACACCGACAAAAAAATGTAACTTTGCAGCCGCTCTAATCTCAACGCAGATTTCACCATCCTCGTAGCATAACATTATTATGATGTCCATCACAGAAAATCGCACACAGAAGATAGCCTATTTGACTACCTTTTTCAGTTTATACATCGCCCAAGCAGTGCCAATGAGTTTCTTCACAACAGCCCTGCAAGTCGTCATGCGCGAACAAGCCATTCCGCTTTCCATCATTGGGTTATTGCAAATCTTAAAACTCCCTTGGATATTCAAAGCCTTTTGGTCGCCTGCCATCGATCGGTATTGCCAAACCATTCGTCACTACAAACGCATGATCATAGGGGCGGAATTGGTGTATGCGCTGCTCATTTTCATGGCAAGTCTATTTGATTTGCAAAAGTCCTTACCCACTGTTTTCCACATCATCCTTGCGCTCATTTTCTTGGCTTTGTGTGCTTCTGCCACGCAAGACATTGCCACAGATGCTTTGGCGATTCGCACTTCTCAACCTCAACAGCGGGGATTGCTCAACAGCATGCAGTCCATGGGCAGTTTCGGCGGAAGTTTGTTGGGCAGTGGCGTGTTGCTCATGGTGTTGCACAATTATGGCTGGAAATCCGTGACCATGTGCTTGAGTCTTTTTGTGATTTTCGCATTGATTCCACTGTTTTTCAACAAAAAACTGACTTTCCAAACCACATCTTCTGTTCAACAACGGGCTACGTGGACAGACTTCTGTCGCTTTTTCACTCAAAAGGGCATCTCTCGACAGATCATTTTCTTGGTGCTCTTCTACACGGGTATCATTGGCATAATGTCTATCCTCAAACCTTTTATGGTCGATTTGCATTATTCGATGAAAGAAATCGGTTTTTTGTGTGGCATCGTGGGCACTGGTGCAGCCTTCATCATGGCATACCCCGCTGGCGTCTGGGTGCGCCGTTATGGCTATGAGCGCATGCGCACTGCCTTTGCCCTCGTGATGTTTCTTGCGACATTGAGTTTTGTTTTTCTGTCCATGCAACACCCTTCCACCCTTCTCTTGACCATCGCCATCATGTTTTTGTGGGGCAGCTATGGCATGGGCTCTGTGGTGGTCTATACCTCGGCTATGCACCATGTGCGAGTGGGACGCGAAGGCACTGACTTCACCATCCAAACCGTCATCACGCATCTCATGGGCATCGTCATCGCTGCTCTCTCGGGCATCATTGCTCACTATGCGGGCTACACCGGCTTGTTTGTCACACTAAGCGTCATGGCTCTAGCCTCCTTCTGCTACACGCTCTATATGAATGCCACCAAGAAAGAACTATGAACAAAGCGATATTCCAAAAATATAACGTGCCTGTGCCGCGCTACACAAGCTATCCCACGGCAAATCATTTCATGGACTTCGATGCAGCGCAATATCTGCAAGCCGTCGAAGCCTCCAACGATGCTACGGCAGACAACATCTCTTTCTACATCCATGTGCCGTTTTGCCAACACCTGTGCCACTATTGTGGCTGCAACTCTGTGGCGATGGCGAAATCGGAACGCATTGAGGCTTATTTTGACGCTCTCCACAAAGAGATTGACTTGTTGCTTCCCCATTTGCGCAAAGATCGAAAAATTAGTCAGATACATTATGGCGGCGGCAGTCCATCGTCTATGCCTTTGACCCACATTCGCGCACTCAACGAGCATCTACTTTCTGCTTTCGACACCATCGACCAACCGGAAATTGCCATTGAGTGTCATCCCGGTTATCTCAAAATGGAGGATTGGCAATATCTCCTCGACAGTCGTTTCAATCGTTTCAGTTTGGGTATCCAAGATTTTGACGATGAAGTGCTGCACGCAGTCAATCGACATCCTTCGCTTTTGCCCGTAGCAGACATCATGGCGGTGCTTCGTGGAGGGGGAGCAAGGGTGAATTTCGACTTCATCTATGGGTTACCAGGACAAACTGCAGAGAAATTTGCCACTACCATAGCGCAGGCTGTGGAGCTGTGCCCCGATCGTTTGGTGACCTTTAGTTATGCGCACTTGCCGAGTCTCTTCAAACGACAAACGATACTGGAGAAAGCTGGGCTGCCACCTCAAACTGAAAAACTAAAAATGTTTGAGCAGGCTTCTGCCACATTGCAAAGTGCAGGCTATTGTCCCATTGGTATGGACCATTTTGTGCTGCCCGACGATGAACTATTTCACGCCTTGCAACACCACACCTTGCATCGCAATTTCCAAGGCTACTGTCCGCGCCGCATCACGGCTCAGGTATATGCCTTTGGCGTGTCGGGCATCAGTCAACTGGATGGAGCTTATGCGCAAAACACAAAAGACATCGCTGCCTACATCGCCACCATAGACGAGGGAAAATTGCCCATCGTCAAGGGCTATGCCTTGGCACCATGGCAACGCATTGCGCGCGAAGTCATTGAGTGCATGATGTGCAACCACACCATCCTTTGGGAAGAAATGGCGGCACATCTGCGCTGTTCTGTTGCCGACATCCAGCAAGCGATTGTCTATGATGAAACGCTACTCTCTACGATGCAGGAAGACGGTTTACTGGTATTTGACGAGCACTCGGTGCGATGCACCACTGAGGGTATACCTTTTGTGCGCAACATTGCCGCGGCTTTCGACCCTATGATGCGCAACAACGAGAAACTCTTCTCTAAACCGGTGTAATCCTGCAAAGGTCATTAAACCCAAATCGGTCATTAGACTGTAAAAGTGTTACTGGTAATGGAAAAGATGACAGAAAGTTATCTTCTCAATAATGAGCAGCACTATTACGATCTAATGACCGATTTGGGATTTATTTGCGTTTGGGCAGTTTAGCGATGCCTGCTTTTATGATACGAATGGTAGATTGGTCCGTAGAGAACACCGAGTAAAGTCCCTGTGGCTCTTGGGGTGGGTCGCACACATAGTCATCTTCGGGTATCCATTGTTCGTGTTGAGGTTGCGCATCACCTCCCCAACCCCAGAAGTTGCAACCCACGAAGTATCCACCTTTGGCTAAATCGTCTGCTAAGAGCGAGAAGACGTAGTTATAATAGGCATCGCGAGCAGTGGTAGCCGATTGTTTAGAGAAAGAAACACCATCTCGTGGATAGCCAAATTCTTCCATTACTAGCGGTTTGTTGATTTGGGCACAAATCTCTAAATGTCGATCTAAATATTCTTTGGTGTATTCTTGAGCGCGTTGCATATTTTGCATCAGCGAATCTTTCTTAGCCCAGCCCCAATTATAGGGCCAAATGTGTACATTGCAATAGTCGATATTGGCATCGGAACAGATGCGTTGCCACGAATCATAATCAGCCTCACAACCGAAGGCGCCTTCAGAACCAACGCTCACCAAATGTCGCTTATCGATACTCTTCATCATCGCTGCAGCCTTAGCGATCCACGCTTCGAATTGGGGCAGGGCTGCCTTATCGAATGCACGGGGCTCGTTACATATTTGCCAAGACATGATAGCAGGGTCTTCTGTGTAGGGCTTTCCGGTGTAGCGGTTGGTGCGTTTGAGTATGAAATTGAGGTGATTGAAAAACAGCTGTTGCGCCTTTTGATTGGTCGCAAATTGCGCAGCATACTTAACGTAGGCAGAATATCCCACCTCGTTAGGCTGTAATGCTTTGCCAGCACCTGCATTTTCGAGGTAAAAGCCATAACCTCCACTCCATTCCCAAGAGTTATTAAGATAGAGTACTGCCACCATTCCACGACGTTGAAGCTGTAACATCAGATAGTCAAGACCCTCTAATATTGTGTCGTTATACACACCCGGAGAAGGCTGAAGCACTGGCGATGCTTTCCATTTGATGCCTTCTTCTCCATCGCTACCCACCAATATGCGTAGATTGGTGATGCCTAAACGTTTCATTTCGTCTAGTTCACGGTTCAGTCTTTTTCTGTTTCCGCCCTTTCCTTTTGAACCCAATATGGCACCATACCAATAGTTTGTTCCGATGAAAGTATAGGGTTTGCCGTCACGATAGAGTTTTCCGTTCTCTACTGTAACAAACGATTGTGCCTTTACGGCTGTGGCACAAACAAGCAATAGTGCCATAATGTAATATCTTACTTTGTTCATTGCATTTTACTAGGTTGGTGAATGCTACAATCCCCAAACGGTCCTTAGATTCTGAACAGATTTTATTGGATTGTTGACGAAAACTCCCCACCGACACGAGGACTGGTGGGGAGTTTTTATGGGTACTATTGGAACGATTGGTGCATCCAATAGGCGGTATAAAAGAGTTATTTCACTTCTTTCAAGCTCTTGGCGATGGGTTCGAACTTGCCCTTGCCCGTAACCTTGTACTTCACTTCGTAGTTCTTGGTAGCACCATCGTAAACCATGAACTTAACGGTATAGATGACGTCAACTCCTTGCACAGGCACTGCATCAGCATAGTTCAAAGACAAACCAGCGGCGAGAGTTTCGTAGAGATTCTTTTGAAGCAAAGCAGGAATATCTGCGTCTTTCACATCCTTAAATGCTGCAGGAGTGTTCTTACGAACGGTAGTAGCACTAAAGTCTACGTTGTTGTAGTGTGAAGAAATACCAGAATAGCTTTCAGCGTTGCCACGAGCATCAATGTATTCAGCTCCCTTCTTTTCCTTCACCCAGTTGACGATGCTTTGATAGAAAGCCTGAGTGGGCTTGTCGCCACGCGCACCGAGTGTCACAACTGTGGAGGGGTCAAACACCCACTTGTGGTTGTTGAGCACAAATTGGTCCTTACCAGGCTCCATGTTCACCTTTTGGTCGCCCACCACGAGGCTATCGAGCTGTACGGTGGTGGTAGCACTTGTCTTGCCGTTACCATCATAGCGGAGAGCGAGTTGCACTTGCTGACCAGCATACTTGGAGAGATCGGCATTGATGGCTTGCTTGAAAGTGCCGAAAGACTGACCGGCAGCAGGCACTTCAATCTTCACTTGCTTGGTGAGGTCGGCAAGAGGTTGGCGAGAAGCCACCGTTTCTTGCGTGAGGCTAGCACCATCGTAGAGGAACACGCTGAGACGTCCACCCTTTTCCACATAGTGACCATAGAGGGCATCGAAAGTGAGTTTAGAACCCTTGCTCACCGTGAATACGGGAGATACAAGATAAGTTTGCACAGAATCCTTCTGCTTGTAAGCCGAAGCTTGGAGGTAGTGAGCGTTATTGCGGAACTGAGTAGACCAAGCCGCCTTGTCGCCACCGAGGGTGGTGAGGGTTTGCCAATCCTTCACAGCTGCAGGCTGCACTGCCTTGTTTTCTGTGCCTTCAAAGTCTTGATAGAGATCGAGAGCACCAGTAGTCTCGTGACGTTTATAGTTGACAATCACTGCACTACCATTGTCGGCAGTGAACCACTTCTTGGCGAGGAATGCAGGAAGATATTCCTTAGCAGTGATTTTTTCTGTAAACTGCATGTTCTTCGCAAGAGCTGCCAATTCCTTTTCTTCGCCATTTTGCTTGGCGAGAGCCTTGTTGGTGGCATCTTCAGCGATGGTCTTGTAGTCAGCAGCGGTGAGGGTGTAGTTGATTTTCTTAACGTCAACGGCGTGATGTCCCTCTTTCAGACCTTCAAATTGGTCGTTGTAGTCGCTGCAAGCCGTGGTGAGGGCTGCTGAAGCGAGAAGAGCGATATATAAATGTTTCATTTTTGTCGATGAAAAATAGTTGAGAATGTGAACTCTGTGTGCTCAGGCGATTAGAAGTTCACCTTGAGTTTGAGCGACATTTGGCGACCGAAGCCGTAGAACACGCGATAAGCGGTTTGCCAATCGTGACCTGCGCCGTCGTAAGCCTGACTGATGTACTCTTGGTCGAGGAGATTTTCTACATTACCAGAGATGGTCGTCTTGTAACCACCCATATTGAAGGTGTAGCCTGCAGAGAAGTCGAGCAAATTGTAAGCAGGCACCTTCCAAGGCGTCTCAAAGTTTTTCACACCGTTGAGGTTCAAGTCGCGAGAGTTGAGGGCGTAGTCAGCATAGTAGTTGGAGAAATACTTCCAATCGAGTCCCAAACGGAGATTCTCCATAGGATAGATGGTGAAGCCAAGACTACTGGTGAACTGTGCAGAACCTCCTTCTTTCACGTCCTTTTGGTTGAGGGTCATCTTAGCGTGGTCATTGGCATAGATGCCAGAAGCAATCTTACCCTTAGCATCTGCGAGGGGCTGACCTTGAGAGTTGTAGAAATAACCCACAGCGTTGTTGGTCCAAATCCAGTTGCCCAAAGAAAGCATACCGCGCACGGAGAACCACTTCACGGGTTTGTAGTCGAGTTCGGCTTCAACACCTTGGTGGAGTGAGTTCACACCTTGCATATTGATAAGACCACGGTCGGGATTACCAGCAGCGTCGGTGATGTCGAGTGAACGTGCCAAGGTCTTGTCCTTCCAGATGGTGTGGTAGGCATTCAAATTGAAGTTGAACGATGCAGTGTGGTAAGTCCAACCGGCTTCCACAGAATAAATCTTCTCGTTCATTGCATCGGGGTTGAGTTCATTGGAAACGTCACCCGAGAGGAAGAGGCTGCTCAAGAGATAAGGTGAGCGAGAAATCACACCACCATTGACAAACACGTTGTGCTGTCCACCCCAATCGTCAATGTGTGGGAACTTATAGTTCACACCGCCCTTGAGGGTGAATCCAAGTGAACCGTGGCTTTCACTTTCTGCCTTAGACTTTTCGTAGTAGAAACGGTCGTAACGCCATTGGTTGGTATAGCTGAGCGAACCTGAAATGAAGGCTGTGAGGTTGTTATGGTCATATTCTGCTTGACCGAACACACCTCCTTGGTTCACGTGACCATCATAGTCGCGACGCACGATGTCGCCCACAGAGAGTTTTTGATATTTGAAGAGAGGATCGGCAGCAGCGCTGTTGTTCGCCGCCTTCACGTTTGCACGATAAGGGTCGATGTAGTAAGCACCGCTGAAGAGGTCGGTGATGCGGTTGTTGTGCGTACCCACATAAGAACGGAGGTCAACACCGGCATATACATTAAGGCGGTCGTTCAACTCCTTGGTAAAGGTAGACACCAAGCCATACCAACGGTGTTGGTTGTTGCTCATGGTCATCACCATCTGCGAACCGCTTTCGCTCTTTTCATTGAGGTCTTGCACCTTGCCATAGTCAAACGTACCATCGGCACGGCGGAAGTTCATATTGAGTTTACCATCTGTCGTGCCATACCAGTTTGCCTTATAAGCACCTGCACCTTCACCTGATTCTCCACCACCATATCCGAGAGAGAGATAAGCCACGGTGTTGAGCGAAGCAGTGTTAGAAATCTGCCAAAGGTGTTGGAGTTGGATTTGAGGTTTGTGATAAACATTCTGTGAAGAATGGCGGATGCGACCTTGGTTGTCGTAACCATAGGTAGCATTGAAGCGATACTTATCGCCATAAGGCATATATTGTTGCACATCTTGCCAACCTTGCACGGTGAGTCCGTCGTAAGAACTGCGGCGGTTGTGCCATTGAGGTGCACCAAAGGCGGTGATAGAAAGACGGTGGTGCTCACCGAAATCTTTAGAGAGAGAGAGGAAATAGTTCCAACCTTGGAAGTCTGAACCTTGGATGTAGCCATCACCCCAAACGCGTGCGCCCAACATATTGAGTGCCCAACCACTCTTGGTGCGACCCGTGGAGAGATTGAAGGTGAGTTTGTTGTAACCATCGTTACCCATACCATAAGAGAAGTAACCACCTTTCTTGGCATCGGTAGACTTGGTCACTACGTTCACTGAACCACCCACAGAAGGTGTGGACACCTTGGCAGCTCCCAAACCGCGTTGAGTTTGAATGTTAGAAGCCACGTCGGAAAGACCAGCCCAGTTGGACCAATATACACCACCCCACTCCATGTCGTTCATAGAAACGCCATTGACGAGGACAGCGACATTCTCACTCTTGAAACCACGCATCGTGATTTTGGAATCACCATAACCACCTCCTTCACGCGTCACATAGACACCAGGAGTAGACTCGAGTACCTTGGGGAAATCAGCGGTTCCCACTTTTTCTTCGATCACCACTGCACCGAGGGTGGTCAAAGCTACTGGCGTTTTGCGCGCTACGGCACGAGTGGTCACCACGGCGTCCTTCAAGCTCACTGTGGCTTGGTTCATGGGCACAAAACCGAGGTCACGGTCGCCTGTGATTTGACTACCGTTGAGGTATTGGGTTTCATAACCTACGCAGGAGAATTGGAGATTCTGCTTCGCGCCCTTGGGAGCTTTGAGGCTAAACTTACCATCGGCATCGGTGATTGTTGCCGTTTTAGTTCCTTGCACCACAACGGTCACGCCCGCAAGAGGCTCGTTGTTCTGACTGTCGACCACTGTGCCCTTGATTACAGCCGATTGTGCCATGGCACTCACGGGGGTAGCTACGGCTACAATGGAGGCGAGTAAGAATTGCTTGTTCATTTTAGGGTGTTGTAAATGAGATTTGTATTGTTTACAGCTGCAAATTTACAAAGTTCTCTTTATTTCAGCGGTGCGACCTGCGGTAATTTTGGGCTAAACGTGTGTTTTTTAAGAAACTAGCCTCTCATTCGTTAGCTCCACTTGGCAATTTCAGTTATTTTGATTATTGATTCGTTGTCATTGGTCCCTTTCTAGCTCCCTATTTTTGGCAATGCCCCCAAAAAGTCCTCCCCAAAAGTCCTCATTCTCATCCTTTTTTCCTCCGCAACTTGTCAAGCTCGACACTTCCTCACTGCGATTTTGCAAAAATAAACGGAAATCACTCTGCATAATCCGATGACTTTACTAGAAAATTGCTAATATTTTGCCCAATTCGTGGAAATTTGCGGAAAAATGTTTGGCACTTTCGAACTTATCGCATAAATTTGCCAACAACACATCCTCGAAGTTTTCCACCGAATAAAGCGATTGGTAACTATGAAAGAACTGGCGAATACCCTACAAAACCTCAAATTTGAAGATCTACGCCCCTATGCCCAAGAAATCACCTTGCATGGTGACGACTTGCTCATCGTGGAAAGGCTTGGCGATGTAGACCTTTCGCAGGTCGCCATACGAACTTCCTTTTTCACCATCGCAGTCTGCACCAAAGGGTTTGCACACTTTGTGCTCAATGGCAAAGAATGCCACGTCAAAGAAGGCGACCTCTTCATCACCTTCGGCAGACAAACCATCGACCACTTTGAGCGAAGCGAAGACTTTCAGGGCTCTGCGCTCTTCCAGAGTCAAGAGTTTGTGCAAGAATCGCTCATGACCATGCGCTACCTCTGGCCCTATCTCATCTATCTCATGCGACATCCCGTCATGTCGCTCAATGAACAGGAACGAACCATCGTCAGAGAAGGATACACGCTACTTAAAAATAGATTGGCGTCAGAAGAAGAGGTGCTCAGACAAGAGCTCATACAAGCCATCTTGCAGGTCTTTTATCTCGATGTCTGCCGCATGATGGAAAAACGGGCTCCACGAGAGGAACACTACAACTCACGCACCTACAATCTATTCTATCACTTCATGCAGCTCCTCGCCTCCAATTATATGATCGAGCGAGAAGTGGCATGGTATGCCCAAACACTCTCACTCACCCCTAAATATCTCTCGGAAGTGGTGAAAACCGTGAGCGGACGCACCGTGGGACAGTGGATCTCAATCATGGTGGTGATGGAAATCAAATCGCTCCTGCGCAACACCGACATGAGCGTCAAACAAATTGCGCAACAACTCAACTTCACCACGCAGAGTTTCATGGGACGCTATTTCAAAAACCTCACCGGACTCTCTCCACTCGACTACCGAAAACGATTTTCCAACTAAGCGTCGCGCGCGCTCTCCCCTCATTTGCCCCCCTCCGACCAGCACCGCATGCCACAATGCGATGCTTTGGATTTCCCTAAAACCTCTTACCTCTCACTTCTTTTGTCTATGATTACTCTTCAAAATTCTTTTCTCAAAACCACCATCTCCACATTAGGTGCTGAGATGCACTCGCTCACTCTCATCGAGAGCGGGAAAGAAATCATTTGGCATGGCGATGAAACCTTCTGGAATGGACACTCTCCCATCCTCTTCCCCCTCGTGGGAAGTGCATGGAATGGCACGCTCCGTCATGAAGGCAAAGAATATAAACTCCCCAAACACGGCTTTGTGCGCAAACGCCAATGGGACATCGTGGAGCAACGTCCCGACTGCGTGACACTGGCTATCGAAAACTTGCCCGAAGACCTCGAAAACTTCCCTTGGAAGTTCCGTCTGGAAGTGACCTACTCGCTCCAACAACGCAAGGTGCAAGTGGATTTTCACGTGAAAAACCTCTCCACCACTTCCACCATGTGGTTCCAAATCGGTGGACATCCTTCCCTTATCCTACCCTCTCCCTTGCGCGCCGGACAAAAACCTTCTTCGCCAGACCACAACGCTTTCACCTTGGCTGCACGTCCCACATCGCCCGACATGCAACCCGCTGGTTACCTCCGTCTTGAGGGAGCTCCACACAGTCTGCTCCGCGCCTCCACACAAGGGTGCACCGAACCGCAGCGTTTCCCCATCCCCTGGAGCAAAGACGCGGCGACGTCTCGCGCTTTGGCGAGCAACAATCACTTCAATGCCCTCATTCCCCTCACCATTGATGCCTTCGCCAACGAGGCTTTGATTTTCGACCAACAGCAGGTCACTGCCATTCAAGTGCTCGATGCCAACGAACAGTGCCTAGCACGTTTCAGTTCCTCTGCTCCTGCTTGGCTCGTTTGGGCTCCCACCAACCAACCTTCGCCTTTCATTTGCTGCGAACCTTGGTATGGATTGCCCGACAAACAAGGTTTCCAAGGCAACTGGCAAGACCGTCCGCACGTGCAGCATGCTGCTCCCAACAGCACTTGGCGTGGGGGCTTTACCATCGAACTCTAATCGGCTGTGCTTTTACCCATCTAAATAAAGGAGGTGTTGCAAAAATGAGTATTGCAACATCTCCTTTTTGTGTATCATAGAGGAATATTGAATTGAATTGGGCTTCAAAGTATAGATAGTGGCACAATAATTGCAAAGAAAACTACATCTTATTCAATAACGATTAGCACTATATTAGAGTCTATAATCGATTGGGGTTTATCACACGAACGACTACTAGAATGAACATCTTTATGACTATCTTTTTTGCACTCCTTTTCGCAGTGGGCATCGCCCTTCTCATTGTCCTACAACTTCCAGCATTCGGTCGAGCACCGCGCGGTAAACGTTTAGAGCGAATAAAACAATCTCCTCATTATCACAACGGACGATTCCACAACCTGCGCAATGCACCGACACTCACCAGTTCTAAGTCCTTAGTGCAACGCATAAAAGAGTTTATTTTCGAACGTCCTCGTCGATTGAAACCAAGTGCACCACTGCCTTTTGTTCACACCCCGCTCTCCACTTTGGCACAAGCCAATGACGACGTGCTAGTTTGGCTCGGACACTCCTCCGTCTTTCTCAAAACAGACGGACTTACCTTCCTCGTCGACCCTGTCTTCACCACAGCCTCGCCTTTTCCGTGGTTGTTCTCTCCCTTCAAAGGGAGCAACGGCTTCACCATTGAGGAAGTGCCGCCCATCGATGTGCTCATCATCACTCACGACCACTACGACCACTTAGACTTTCGCACCATTAAACAACTTCGCCAACGTGTCACTCGCGTGGTGTGTCCCCTTGGTGTAGGAGAACATCTCGAGCGATGGGGATATCCTTCACATGCCATCACGGAATTGGATTGGGACGAATCAGTCCTTCTCGACCACAAAATTCAGCTCCACTGCCTTTCCACCCAACACTTCTCAGGACGTTTCCTTCATCCTGGCAACACGCTTTGGGCATCTTTCCTCCTCGAAAGTCCTTCTCACAAGATCTATCTTTCGGGAGATGGCGGTTACGACGACCGTTTCAAAAAGGTACGCCAACGTTTTGGCAATATTGATTGGGCACTTATCGAAAATGGACAATACAATGAAGATTGGGCTTTTATCCATATGATGCCCGAACAAGTGGTGCAAGCCATTGACGACTTGAAGCCACATCACGTGCTTGCTGTGCACAACAGCAAGTTTGCACTAGCTCGCCACGACTGGGATGAACCGCTGCGCCTACTCTCTTCCGCAGCCCAGCACAGAAATTTACCTTTACTCACCCCACGCATAGGCGAAGTGGTACATCTCAACAACACTCCACAAACCTTTGAACCATGGTGGACTTCCGTGAAAGAATAACACCAACCTTTTCTTACTATTGCTGTTCGATAAAAGTTTTTCTGGTGATAAAAACAAGGATGAAGCCCTCTTGCAGGATTTCAGCCTATTTTGTCACTTTGCAAATTGCAAAAAACTAGTAACATGAGCAAGATAACTCTACTTTAAACACGGTTCTATTCTGATTAAAAAGTCATCAAAACTCTCTCCTTCTAGCATACGATGCGTACGACCATTTTCAATGTCGTCAAGACCACACTGAATGGCTGCGATTTCTTCGGGAGTGAATTCTTCTTCGTCATCGAGTTTCAACAAGGACTGAAGGGATGAATTATTTTCCGTGGACAACGTCACAGGGTGAGCCAATGCTGTAGCACTCTGCTGATGGCTATTATATTTAAGGTTGGAGTACTCATATTAGTTCTTTTTTGAGGGTGAGAGATAATTTCTTGGCTTCAAGTGCAAGGCAGCGCGCATCTACTTCGTTTCAACCATTCCATTCCCTGCCTTGATAAAAGCAAAAGTAAGAAGAATGCCCAAAACGACAAAGTATTTCCCTTCTTTTTACGCTCAATTCTCTTCCCCTCTCGCACCGCTGGGAAAAGACACGAACAGATGCCTCAACAGAACCCAAAAACACCGTTCTTTTCTACCTCTTTTGCAAATTCCACCTTTCAAACCTTGTCTATAAAACATAAAATAGCCCCTAAATATAACCGAAAACTTGTACTAAAACTCCGATTCCTTCCTTTTCCTTCGTTTTTTTGCAGTAAAACCTGAAAAAAGGAGGATTTTTATTTCTCAAAACATAGGATTTTCCTTAACTTTGGGGTGAGAATAGACGGACACCCACGCAAAAACACAACCGCTTTTTGAGCTTGGTCCGTCAAGGCGACACCTTTGTCTACCCTACACTATACCATAATATACAGCCTATGTCATTCCTGAAGTTCGACAAAACGCAGATGACCAACCTGCAAGACTCCCTCATGAAGGAGTTTCTGCTCACCAACAAATCTGGTGCCTACTGCTCTTCCACCCTCGTGGGCTGCAACATCCGCAAATATCACGGACTTTTTGTCGTGCCCGTACAAGAAATCGACGATGAAAACCACGTGCTCCTTTCTTCTCTCGATGAGACCGTCATCCAGCATGGAGCAGAATTCAACCTCGGTCTTCACAAATTTGTCGGAGAAAACTACAGTCCGAAGGGTCATAAATACATCCTTAGTTTTGAGTGGGACAAAGTACCCACCTGGATTTATCGCATCGGCGGTGTGCTCCTCAAGAAGGAAATCATCTTCCGCACCGAGCGCGACCGCCTCTTCATCCGCTACACCCTGCTCGAAGCCCACTCTCCCACCACGCTCCGCTTGCATCCCTTCTTAGCCTTCCGCTCCGTGCGTCAATGGACCCATGAGAACGGACGCGCCAACACGCACGCAGAGCCCGTGGAACAAGGCATCAGCATGCGCCTCTACGACGGCTATCCCGAACTTTTCATGCAGCTCGATAGTCCCAATGCCCACTATGTGCACCGTCCCGACTGGTATCGCGGTTTTGACTATCCCAAAGAGCGCGAACGCGGCTACGGCGAAACGGAAGACCTCCTCGTGCCAGGCTATTTTGAAATGCCCATCGAGAAGGGGGAAAGCATCGTTTTCACCGCCTCTCTCGCGGCACGCGACCCCAAATCTTTGCAACCTCTCATTGAGGGAGAAATCGTCAATCACGACTCGCGCGACTCTTTCTACCACTGTTTGGTCAATGCCGCCCACCAATTCCGCCAACAACTTGGTGGAGAGGAATATCTCGTGGCAGGCTATCCTTGGTTCAAAGCCCGTGCTCGCGACACCTTCATCTCTATGCCTGGACTCACGCTCGCCATCGGAGAGACGGAGCAGTTTGAGAAATACATGGACACCGCTGCCAAAGCCCTCAACGACTTCATGGACGGCAAGGAAATCTCCGTGCAACTCTACGAGGTGGAACAGCCCGACACCCTGCTCTGGGCAATATGGTGCTTGCAGCAATATGCCAAGTTCGTGGGACGTCAGCAATGCTTCTCTCGCTATGGCGACCTCATCCACCGCATGATGTCGTTCATCTTCGAGGGCAAACACCCCAATCTCTTCGCTCACAACAATGGACTCCTCTACAGCAATGGGCGCGACAAGGCGGTGACGTGGATGAACTCTCAGGCTTATGGTCGTCCCATCATCCCTCGTTCAGGCTACATCGTGGAGTTCAACGCCCTCTACTACAACGCCAAGAAGTTTTATCAACAAATGCTGGTGGACAGCGATCAACCCATGCACCACGTGGTGGCAGAGCGCATCGAGGAGGAGTGCAAACTCTTTGAAACGAACTTCCGCAGCACTTTCCTCAACGAGCATGGCTATCTCTTCGACTATGTCGATGGACAAGCCTGCGACTGGTCGGTGCGCCCCAACCAGCTCCTTGCCATTGCCCTCGATTTCTCACCCCTCACCCTCAAGGAGCGCAAAGGCGTGCTCGACATCTGCACCCGCGAACTCAAAACGCCCAAGGGCATCCGTTCGCTCTCGCCCAAGAGTGGAGGCTACACACCCTACTATGTGGGACATCAGCAGCAACGCGACTATGCCTACCACCAAGGCACCGCGTGGCCATGGCTCACCGGCTTCTATCTCGAGGCTTATTTGCGCGTCTACAAGATGAGTGGAGTGAACTACATCGAGCGACAACTCATCGGCTTTGAAGAAGAACTCTTCTACCACTGTGTGGGCACCACCCCCGAACTCTTCGACGGCAACCCACCCTTCTCGGGTCGTGGCGCCATCTCCTTCGCCATGAACGTGAGCGGCATCCTGCGTGCCATCCGTCTCCTCGAGAAGCATCGCGCTGAAGCATAACCTTTTATCTACATATTAACGAGCATCGATATGAAAGTACTCATGTTTGGTTGGGAATTTCCTCCCCACATCCTAGGCGGACTCGGCACTGCGTCCTACGGCATCACAGCCGGCATGGCACAACAGCCCGACATGGACATCACCTTCTGCATTCCTAAGCCTTGGGGCGACGAAGATAAAAGTTTTATGAACCTCATCGGGCTAAGCGAAACACCCATCGTGTGGCGCGATGTGGACTACGACTACGTCAAAGAACGCCTCGGCACGCGCATGACGCCCGAACAATACTACGCCCTCCGCGACAACATCTACGCTGATTTCTCCTATCGCCAAACCAACGACTTGGGCTGCATCGAGTTTTCTGGAAAATATCCCAACAACCTCCAAGAAGAAATCAACAACTACTCCATCGTGGCTGGTGTCATCGCCCGACAACAGCAATATGACATCATTCACGCCCACGACTGGCTCACCTATCCTGCCGGCATCCACGCCAAGCAGGTGAGCGGACGCCCCTTGGTGATCCACGTGCACGCCACAGACTTCGACCGCTCTCGCGGACAAGTGAACCCCACGGTCTATGCCATCGAGAAAGACGGTATGGACCATGCCGACTGCATCATGTGCGTGTCGGAACTCACGCGCCAGACGGTGATCAACCACTACCATCAAGACCCTGCGAAGTGCGTCGCCATGCACAATGCCGTCTATCCTCTGCCCCAAGACATCCAAGCGATTGTGGACCAACGCAAGCCGCACCACGAGCGCAAAGAGAAGGTGGTCACCTTCCTCGGACGCATCACCATGCAAAAGGGTCCAGAGTATTTCGTAGAAGCCGCTGCCCTCGTGCTCAAACGCACGCAAAACATCCGTTTCTGCTTCGCTGGTTCGGGCGATATGATGGAAGCGATGATCAATCTTGCCGCACAGCGTGGCATCGCCGACCGTTTCCACTTCCCCGGATTCATGAAGGGCAAGGAGGTCTATGAGATCTTCCGCGACTCCGATGTCTATGTCATGCCCTCCGTGTCGGAGCCCTTCGGCATTTCGCCCCTCGAAGCCATGCAATGTGGCGTGCCCAGCATCATCTCTTATCAGAGTGGCTGTGCCGAAATCCTCGACAAATGTATCAAAACCGACTATTGGGACATCGAAGCCATGGCAGATGCCATGTATTCCATCTGCACCAACGACGGACTCTACGACTACCTCCAAACCGAAGGTAAGAAGGAAGTGGACCAAATCACTTGGGAAAAGGTGGGACTTCGCATCCGTCGCTGCTATGATGAGGTGCTAGCGCGCTACAAATAGCCCTTTCACCTGCCCCATATCCACAACCCCTCTCCCCCATTCACGCACATTAAACCTCTCTCTCATGAAGACTGTTTGCCTATACTTCGAGATTCACCAGAATATCCACCTCAAACGCTATCGCTTCTTCGACATCGGCACGGACCACTACTACTACGATGACTACGAAAACGAGCGTTCCATCACCGAAACTGCCGAACATTCCTACATCCCTGCCCTCCAAGCGCTCATCGAGATGGCGCACCGCCATGGCGACTATTTCAAGTGCGCTTTCTCCCTCTCGGGCACTGCCATCGAACTCCTCGAACAATACAGCCCCGAGGTGCTCGAACTCCTCGACGAACTCAACCAAACCGGTTGCGTGGAATTCCTTGCCGAACCCTACAGCCACGGCTTCTCTTCCATCAAAAGCCCTGAGTGCTTCCGCCAAGAAGTGGAGCGCGTGAGCAAGAAAATCAAGAGCCTCTTTGGCAAAGCTCCCAAGGTGTTGCGCAACTCCTGCCTCATGTATTCCGACGAAATCGGAGAACTCGTGGCAGACATGGGCTTCAAAGGCATGCTCGCCGAAGGTGCCAAACAAACCCTCGGATGGAAGAGCCCACACTTCGTCTATCACTGCTGCCGCAATCCTAAACTCAAGCTCCTCCTCCGCGATCCATCGCTCTCCGAAGACATCAGCTATCGCTTCAACGACCGCTCTTGGAGCGAATATCCTCTCTTTGCCGAAACCTATGCCGACTGGATTGCCCAGCAACCTGCCGACGAACCTGTGGTGAATCTCTTCATGGAGCTTTGCGCCTTGGGCATGTTCCAACCGCTCTCCAGCAACATCCTCGAGTTTTTCAAAGCGCTCCCCGAACAGCTTCGTCAGCGCGGCATCACCTTCTCCACGCCTTCCGAAATCTGCGACAACGTCAAGAGCGTTGGTCCTTTGATGGTGGAATATCCCACCACTTGGGTGGACGAAGAGCGCGACCTCTCTCCATGGCTCGGCAATGTGATGCAACAAGAAGCCCTCGAAAAACTCTACTCTGTGGCAGATCGCGTGCGCATCGCTGGCGACAAGCGTTTGCTCCAAGACTGGGATTATCTCCAAGCCTCCAACAACCTCCGCTTTATCTCCACCAAAGCCAGCAGCTACGGCGGTTATCGCGGCATTTACTCCTCGCCCTACGATGCCTTCACCAACTACATGAACATCCTCGGCGACTTCATCACCCGCGTCAACAATCTTTATCCTCTCGAAATCGAAAACGATGAGTTGAACTCACTCTTGACCACCATCAAGAATCAGGGTGACGAACTCGCCATCCGCGACAAGGAGATTGCGAAATTGAAGAACCTCATCGGTCGTCTCGAAAAGCAAACGGGTGCTGCATCCACCGAAACGGATGCGCCTGCTGCAAAGGCTTCCCCCACACGCAAAGCGGCATCTACCACCAAGAAGACGCCCCCCCAAAAGACTGCTTCTGCTGCAAAGAAATCCACGGCAAAGAAACCAGCTTCTACCACAAAAAAGGCTACTTCTAGCACCGCAAAGAAGCCCGCTTCTGCTGAAACGAAATAGTCTATTCTATTGCCTCATCCTACAAAAGACTCCAACCTATCCCATAGGCTGGAGTCTTTTTTACTCAATTCTCTCACAGAACAACGCGCACAAATTCGCAGGGTTCTCCGAAAACAAGCCACATTTCTCCAGAATAAAGCCGGTATCAGGCACAGATGTGCGAGCTGTACCAGACGACCAAATCGAATGTAAGTGAGCACATTAAGCATATCTTTGAGGAGGGAGAACTACTGGAAGAATCAGTTGTTCGGAAATTCCGAACAACTGCTGCAAGATGCAGGCAAGGTGTCGCACTCAGAAGCGATGGAGCATGCCACCAATGAATATCGGCAATACAAGCAACGCACCATCAGTGATGTGGAGCATGACTATCTTGATGCAATAAAGCGATTAGGTAAAAAAGGTGATGGCTGAGAATGTTGGTTCATCCGACATTTGGAGTGATGGCGTTGAAAAAAGCGCAAACTGCCGAACACAGACGCAACCTCTGACGCTCCTGCTACTAAGGCTTCCCCCACACGCAAAGCGGCATCTACCACCAAGAAGACAACTACCAAAAAGCCTGCTTCTGCTGCAAAGAAATCCACGGCAAAGAAACCAGCTTCTACCACAAAAAAGGCTACTTCTAGCACCGCAAAGAAGCCCGCTTCTTCTGAAACGAAATAGTCTATTTCTCCTAACATTAATCTTTACCAACAAAAAAGGTCGCTCACTCCTTACGAGTGGGCGACCTTAAGTATTTTTGTTAGAGAACTGCCTAGAGAAGTATATTATACACAGCTATGATAGTGAGAATCATAAAAGGTTATAGTCCTATTATACGAGGAGTAACTTTACTGGGGACGTATAGATAAGCGATACTTAGGGGTTATCATCTACTGAGATTCGTATTGTCCAACCCTCATCCCATCCATCGGAAGTCCACCAATAATTTGCTCCCCATCGACTCGCGACATCCTCTATTACATTATCAACTTCACTATCCCAAAAGTCATCGACTGGTTCTAATGCTTCGCTTCCTCTATCTGTATAGACTTCTATGTTGATATCAAAGTTGGTAGCTTCCTCACCTTCATTCCACCCATATTCGCGATAAACATCAATATTGTAGTACAAATCAAAGCTTAATTCGTTATCAAGACTTTCTCTTATATCAGCTTTAAGACTTCTTATGTCACTTTTTGAGAGTCTTCCCATAATGCATCATGTAATTTAGTTCATTCAACGTTAAAAGAAAATGAGACTGTATCAAAACAAAGATACAGTCTCGTTGCAACTGCTACCATTCATGTCCACAATCTGGACATTCATAAGTTACACCATTGTGGAAAGCATCCTCACTACCACATTCAGGGCAATCTGTATTCATAATGAATAATTTTGAAGTTAATACTATAGCTATTTTCTCTGACACCATAATACATTATTCTGTACTATCTAGGAATACAATCCTATGCAATCAGAGCCTCACAGCATTATCACCGCAAATGTAAAAAAAAAAACAGAACTGCCAAATTATATAGATAAAATCGTATATCAGAGCGTAAATTCCTTTGTTTTGCATATAAAATCTAATCCCACACACTTGGTTATCCCCATACAAAACACTACATTTGCACTATCAACTCAGTACTTCTATCTTATACTCATCATTCATCCCTTCTATAACTATCCCCCATGCAAAAGCCAATGAAAAAGTTATTTCTACTCCTCTGTCTAGTTCTCTGTTCTGTGCTGCAGGGGCAGGCGAAAGAGATTACCCTCTTCAACAGCGACGGAGAAGCCGTGGCTTACATCGACGACAGCGACTCCGACCTCCCCATCTACATGTGGGACGGCACTCCCGTGGCATATCTTGCCCCGAGCAATAGTGACTACTACCACGTCTACGGCTTCAACGGGCTGCACCTCGGATGGTACGAGCGCGGTGTCGTCAGAGACCACGACGGCTATGTCGTAGGGTTTCAACAAGGTGCCATGAGCAAAAGCACGCGCTATGAGCCCTACAAACGTTACAAAAAGTCTAAGCCTTATAAGTATTCTCCCAAATATCCACCTAGCAAGGCTTACAACAAATCTTCTTTTAGTTACACCTCGCTCGCCCTCTTCCTCTTGAAAGGCAAACGATAGTCCGCGCCATTGGAAAACTCCATTTACAGGAAAATCCCTGCTACTGGATAATCCCTCCTATTAGCTAACATAACAAAAACTCCAACCTATCCCATAGGCTGGAGTTCTTTTTTACTCAAATCTCTTGCGGACTTTACTCAAATCTACTGCCAGATTTACTCAAATCTATTGCCGGATTTACTCAAATCTACTGCCAGATTTACTCAAATCTATTGCCGGATTTACTCAAATCTATTGCCGGATTTACTCAAATCTATTGCCGGATTTACTCAATTCTGCGTACAAATTTACTCAATTCTCCCTATTCTCGCAAAGAAAAGTCCGTAAAATTCAAGGAATTAGCCCCAATAAATATTTCGTGGCAGGAAACAACAACACAATGATCAATGAAAGATGCCCCACAAAACAAAACCCCTGCACCGTGACTCCGTCAAAGACAGAGACACAGATGCAGGGGAAACAACTATGTAACAAGAAATATCTTAAAACTAGAACTGTCTTAAAACAAGAAAGTTCTTAAATGAACGTTTTCGTTAAGCCAAATGAGCAGAACCGAGCTTGCTCGAGTTATGCCATGGCGAGAAAAGGAAGGATGAAATCCAAGCCATAAAGCCCAACGCTGGCGCGTAGTTAGGCTAGATGCCGGTGAATTTCTCCACGAAGGCAGAGATGCGCTCCAACACCGCGTTGCGCTTAGCGCGAGAATTGCGGTCGAGAGGCGAAACCTTGAAAGGCAAAATCTCGTCCAAGTCCGTGCCTTGGTTAGAGGCATAGCCACGGCGGAGGGAGAAGTCGATGAAATGGTGTGCAGCTTCGGAGCGCAAACCCTCTTCGGCAATGAGCTGGTCGCGCTCTTCGTCGCGGCGTTGCTGTGCAAACTCGTAGAACGCAGGGATGATGTCCTCGCGCTCTGCGATGGAGTCGAGATCCGTGCACTCGATGAAGTCCACAATCAAGCTCTCCTTGGCGCGCTGTCCCAGACTGGCACGAATGATGCGGCACACCTCTTCGATCAACTCCTCCTTCTCGTTCTGACTTTGATGGTAATCGTAGATCAAGTGGAGGATATAGTCCAAATTGATCTCTTGCGAGCGAAGCAAATCCACCTCAAACACCACATTGTTCCAATCTAGCGTGAGTTGAGAAAGCTTTTCCTCCTCGCGCTCACGTTTGATCCAATGGCGGATGTCGTCATACACCCCAGTGAAATCTTGTACATCGCGCTCAGAAAGCACCACCACAGCCTGCAATTCTTGCAATTGTTGGTCGGTGAGGACAAAATGCTCTTGAAACGCAGACAGCGCAGCAGCATCGCCCGAGGGAAGTTTTTGCAACTCCTTCAATGTTTTGAATTCATCGAAATTGTTCAACACATTGTTCAAGCGCAGAAATTGACCAAAGAGATGCACAAAGTTGCGTTTCTCTTGTTCCGACACCAAAGCCCCAGGCTGAGGGAACTGTTCTTTGAGTTCCTGCACCACTTCCACGTAGCCCTTGTGGTGGCGACCCTGCTCATCATCAAAGCCCTTGAGATAGTCTTTGAAACCACGTTCTAGCACGGTGAGCACAGGGTCTTTTTCGGCGTTGGTGCCAAACAAGCGCAAGGCTTCTTTCGTGGCTTCTTCCAAATCGCGGAAACACACGATGTTGCCAAACGTCTTCGTGCCGTCATAGATGCGATTGGTGCGTGAGAAGGCTTGAATCAGACCATGGTAGCGCAAATTCTTATCGACAAAGAGGGTGTTCATGCCTGGCGCATCAAACCCTGTGAGGAGCATGCCCACCACGATGACCAAATCCACGCGCTCTTCCCACCAAGGGCGGTGCGCTTCCTTTATGCCTGTCTGGCTTTTGGCATCGTGTTTGAGACGTCGGCAGAGATCGCGATAGTAGTTTTGAAATCCCTCGCCATCGATGGTGAAGGTGGTGCCAAACATGCCGTTGTAGTCATCGATGGCCTGCATGAGAAACTCCTTGGCAGAGGCGTCCATCTCGGTGGGGTTGAACGTTTCGTCCACGATGTCGCCCTTGGCACCCTGCTCTTCGTTGGGCGCAAAACTGAAGATGGCGGCGATGCGCAGATTCATACCTCGCGCTGTCATCTGTCGTTTCAGCTCGTGATAGTAGAGACGAGCTGCCTTCACACTGCTCACCGCCAGCATGGCATTGAAACCCTGCACGCCCGACACCATGCGGTGGGTCTTGTTTTTGAAATTCTTGAGGATGTAGGCAGAGATTTCGGCAATGCGGCGAGGGTGCATCAGTGCAGCTTGCACATCGGCATTAGAGAGCTTTTCAAAGTCGTCCACGCGCTCTGCCATGCGATAGGCTGGCACGCCCGAGGTGGCTGCTTCGGCAGCAAAAAGTCCATCGTTTGGGGAATCTTCTCCATCGTTCTCAGAAAAAACTCCAACGTTTTCAGAAAAATCTCCAACGTTTTCGGAAAAATCTCCCACGTTTTTTGAACCCTCTCCCACATTCTCGCTGGTGCCTTCAGGAGCAGCTGCCGTGGGCAGCGCTGTCATCGCATCGCAAGGAGGGAAGAGCACCGGCACTGGGCGCACCTCATTGTAGTCCACTTTGAACTTGAGCACCTTGTCATCGCGGATGGCATCGATGATTTTGTAGCTGTGGAGGAGCGCACCAAACACGGCTGCCGTGGTTTCTCCCTCTTGGAGGGCATTTTCGGCAAAGATGGGTGTGCCGGTGAAGCCAAACTGATAGTAGTGGCTGAAGCGTTTTTGGAGGTTCTTTTGCGCTTCACCAAACTGTGAGCGGTGGCACTCATCGAAGATGAAGACACAGTGCTTGCGATAGATGGGCAGCGCGCTCTCCTTCTTGAGCAGGATGTTGAGCTTTTGCAGCGTGGTCACCACAATTTTATTGTCCTGCTTCTCCAAGTTGTCGCGCAAGGCTCGGGTGTCGATGCTGCCATTCACGCTGTCGGGCTGAAAACGCTGATACTCCTTCATGGTCTGATAGTCGAGGTCTTTGCGGTCTACCACGAAAAACACTTTGTCCACGAAGTCGAGTTGGGTGGCTAGTCGCGCCGCCTTGAAGCTCGTCAGCGTCTTGCCGCTGCCGGTGGTGTGCCACACATAGCCGCCCGATTGGGGTCCGCTCTTCACCTTGTTCATGTAGGCAGAACGCACCTTCCAGAGGATGCGCTCGGTGGCAGCGATCTGATAGGGGCGCATGATGAGCAGATGGTCGGACACATCGAGCACGGTGTAGCGCAAGAGAACTTGGAGGAGGGTGTTTTGCTGAAAGAAGGTGGCAGTGAAATCTTGCAAATCCTTGATGGGCGAGTTGTCCTCCAGTGCCCAGTTCATGGTGAAGTCGAAGGAGTCTTTGTTGCGCTTGGTGGTGTTGGCAAAATAGCGCGTGTCGGTGCCGTTGGAGATGACAAAGATTTGTAGATATTTGAATAGGGAGCGGTCGGCATTGAAACTCTCTTTGCTGTAGCGGTGCACCTGATAGAAGGCTTCGCGGATGTTGACGCCACGTTTTTTCAATTCCACTTGCACCATGGGGATACCGTTGACCAATATCGTCACATCGTAGCGATTTGCCACCGTGCCTTTTTGCTCAAACTGGTGGATGACTTGCAGGCGGTTGCGGCGCACATTGTCTTTGTCCACGAGGTAGACGTTTTGCAAATGTCCGTCGTCGAACTTGAAGTCGCAGATGTGATCGACCTGCACTCTTCGGGTTTGTTCGATGGTGGGCGTCCCGGGTTTGTCGAGATACTCCACGAGAAATCGCTCCCACTCTGAGTCGGTGAAGGTGAGGTTGTTGAGTTTTTCGAGTTGCGTGCGTGCGTTGCTGAGGAGTACCTCGGGATTGTTGAGCTGTGGGAGATACTCGTATCCCAAGGTTTGGAGGTCGCGGATGAGGTCGTCCTCGAGATCTTTCTCGCTCTGATAGCCCGCTGCTGGTTCTCTGAGATCTCGAGCTCTCACATATTCGTTGAGCACGATGAAGTGGTTACTCTCGGCAATCGGATCATTGAGTGGGGCGGTAGTATTGTAGACGTTTGACATTAGACATTAGATATTAGACGTTAGGGGTCGCAGACCCTTTTATACTCGGGGTCACGGACCCTTTTATGCTCGCCACGGAGTGGCTCGGGCGTTGTAGACGTTAGGGGTTAGACATTAGAGGTTAGAGATTAGACATCTTCGCCGCATGGCTCTAACGTCTAACGTCTAAAATCTAATAACTGCTCACGGTAGTATTCGTATTGTTGCCTGCGGAGTTGTATTTCTAGGGGCAATCCTTCGGAAATGGAGTTGGTCAAGGTGTCGAACTTGTCGAGAATCTCCACAATCCGCTGCTGCTCAGAGAGAGGGGGAAGCGGGATGGGGAATTTTTCTTTTATATCTGTAGAGCTGAGATTAGGTTGTGCACCACCACCAGCCATCAAATACAAATGTTCTCCCTTCATCTGTAAATAATGATATAGGAATCTATTATTAAGTACATCTGAATTTGGAATAAACCGCCCTACTCGTTGGTTCAAATAAGCTGGAACTTCGTTATCATACCACCCTATTTTACCCGTTGTAGCTCCTGACATTGCAATAAGGATGTCTCCTTGAGAGACTCTAAACTCTTCAACTCTTTTAGGGTAGTCTGATGAATCAAAATACTTATAATCTTCGTCAGTTACTCTCCCTCCAGATATATTAGTAATTCGTATTATTGGTAGACCTTTCTCCTTAAATAAGGAACTTTTAAATGCAAAGCCATTTTGAAAATCACACACCTCTCCAAGTTTCTTATAAACTACGTTAAACTCACTGGGGGGGGTATAAGAGAAGTTAAGAAGTTGCTCGCGGTAGTAGGCGTATTGCTTCTTGCGGAGTTCGAGTTCCGCTTGGAGTTGTTCCTCGAGCTCCGCTTCCAGCGCAGTGAATTTATCCAATATCTCCACAATACGAGATTGAACAGAAAGAGGGGGGATGGGGATAGGAAATTCAGCAACGTCTTTTGCATATACGTGAGGAACACCTGAGCCTCGCTTAAGATGATAGAGTTTATCTTGGATATTCAAAAGAAAATGGTAAATAAACTTAGCCAAAACATATTCTTCGTTAGCTTTTATAGAAAAAGCATCAGAAACAAATATAGGCTCTTCCCAATATTGCACAAACCCTGCATACGCTCCCGATCCTGCAATCGTGATTGTCTGTCCTTCTCTATTAAATTGATTTATATAATAAGCAGGCTTCTGTCCTCCAGAAATAACCGGAAAGTTTCCCTTTTGAGCCTCTTTCTGAGTTATAGTCTTTCCGCGTTTTAATTCCGCTACCTCCCCTAACTTCTTCCATTCTACTGGCTGATTATCGAGCAGTTTTTCTAAGAAATTTGCACCTTTCATCGTTATATTTTTCGTTGTTACGCAACTGAAATCCGTGGCTTTCTCTCATGCCACACTAATTGATTGCACTTTCTATGCTTTATAGCAGCGCGCTGCAATGTCGTGCCGCTATGCCGAACGGAGGGTTTTGACAATGTCGTCGAGTTCAGTGCGCAAGGTGGTGATGCGAGCTACGACTTCCGTAAGGCGGTTCTCGAGTTGGTCGATGTCGATTTGCTCTCGGGTGTCGCGCGCTTCCACGTAGGTGCTGACGGAGAGATTGTAGTCGGCAGCCACGATGTCTTCAAAGGTGGCGAAGTGCGACACGTGCTGTTCCTCCACCTCCTCGGCAAAGAGGGTGAAAATCTTGTCAAGATGAGCATCGGTGAGGACGTTGTTGTTGGTCGCCTTCTGGTAGAAGTCGGCAGAGGAGGCGTCGATGAACTGCACGCGGGTGTCGCGCTTGTGCTTGGAGAGCACGAGGATGTTGGTGGCAATGGACGTGCCGTAGAACAATCCGCCAGGAAGGGCGATGACGGTCTCCACATAGTTCTGCTCGATGAGGTATTTACGGATCTTCTGTTCCGCACCACCGCGATAGAAGATGCCAGGGAAGCAGACGATGGCTGCACGACCCTTGGCAGAGAGATAGTCGAGGGCGTGGAGGACGAAGGCAAAGTCGGCATTGTTTTTGGGAGCCAACACGCCAGCCGGTGCAAAGCGGTCGTCGTTGATGAGGGTGGGATCGTCTTTGCCCACCCACTTCACGGAATAGGGAGGGTTGGAGACGATGGCATCGAAGGTACGATCGCGGCGAAACTCTGGGCGCAGGAGGGTGTCGCCAAGGGCGATGTGAAACTTGTCGTAGTTGATGGCGTGGAGAAACATGTTCATGCGCGCCAAGTTGTAGGTGGTGTGATTGATTTCCTGCCCGAAGAAGCCTTCTTCGATGAGATGATTGTCAAATTGCTTCTTAGCTTGGAGCAAGAGAGAACCGCTGCCGCAAGCGGGGTCATAGATTTTGTTGATGCGCTCTTGTCCGTGGGTGGCGATGCGTGCGAGGAGTTTCGACACCTGTTGGGGAGTGAAAAACTCTCCTCCCGACTTTCCTGCCGACTGGGCGTAGTTGCTGATGAGAAACTCGTAGGCATCGCCAAAGAGGTCGATTTCGCTATCGGCAAAATTGGAGAGATTGAGGCTTGCCACGCCAGTGAGCACGGCAGCTAAGCGACGGTTTTTCTCCTCGACGGTGGTGCCAAGGCGGGTGCTGGTGGTGTCGAAGTCGGCAAATAGCCCCTTGATGGCAGGCTCTGAGGGATGCCCCACTGCCGAAGCCTCGATGGCAGCAAAGGCAGCGGCGAGGTCGGTGTTGAGGTTGGGATTGGTGTTGGCATGCTCCACGATGTTGGCGAAGAGCTGCGCGGGGCGGATGAAATAGCCCTTGGCGTTGACGATTTCCTCTATGGCTTCTGGGTCGATTGCTGCTTCGTCCATGTGAAGATAGTCGGACGAGCCATCGGGATCGACATACTGCACGAAGTGTTCGCTGATGAAGCGATAGAAGAGGGTGCAGAGGACGTATTGCTTGAAGTCCCATCCATCTACGGCTCCTCGCACGTCGTCGGCGATGCGCCAGATGGCAGCATGGAGTTCGTCGCGTTGTTGGAGGGCACTGATGGGGGTATTGGGCGTTTGTGACATGAGCTGTGGATGATTTCGCCTGAGACGTAGATGATGATATCACCTGAGACGTAAATAAATTCGCCCTTAATAGAAGATGCAAGGGAGAAATCAGGGTATATTTACGCGAAAGAAAAGATTTTTTTTGATTTCACCAAATTTTCAAGGGGCATTTTCTCGAAAGATTGGACAGAAAGGGGGATTTTTTGCGGTGGATGTCTAGCTGGGATGTGTGGGACACTGGGCTGCAAGGGGCTGGGACTGGGGCGGATGTGCCTAAAAAAAACGATGCTGTTGTGGTCAGCTCGGAAAAATGTTGTAAATTTGCAGGGCAGTTGCGCGGTGTCGTAGGAGGCAAATGCGCTGATTGCTCGAAAATAAACTGCTCCCCCTCAAGGGATGGCGACACACTCGATTTATAAACTCTACTCAAGATAATAAAATCATTCGTATGATCAAATCTCAGGACATCAAGAAGGGCGTTTGCATCCGCATGGACGGCAAACTCTACTTCTGCATCGACTTCCTCCACGTGAAGCCCGGTAAGGGTAACACCATCATGCGCACCACGCTGAAGGATGTGGTGAGCGGCCGTGTGCTCGAAAAGCGTTTCAACATCGGTGAATCGCTCGAAGATGTGCGCGTGGAACGCCGTCCTTACCAATATCTCTACCAAGAGGGTGAGGACTATCTCTTCATGAACCAAGAGACTTTCGACCAAGTGCCCATCGCTCGCGATCTTATCACGGGTGTGGAATACATGAAGGAAGGCGACGTGGTGACGGTGGTGAGCGATGCTTCTACTGAAACTATCCTCTACGCTGAAATGCCTATCAAGGTGGTGCTCAAGATTGACTACACTGAACCTGGTCTCCGCGGCGACACGGCTACTAACACGCTCAAAGATGCTGTCCTCGAAACGGGTGCGAAAATCCGCGTGCCTCTCTTCATCGAAACTGGTGAACTCGTGGAAGTGGACACTCGCGATGGCTCTTACCAAAACCGCGTGAAGGCGTAAATTAGACGTTAGAGGGTCTAGACCTTCTAGTAATTCTAGGGATTCTAGCTTCTAGCCTCCAAAAACCAACTCCCGATACTTCGCAATGAGGTATCGGGAGTTGTTGTGTTTGGGGGGGAAGGATAATAAACATTTTACACCCTATCGGGGATAATTTCACGGAATAAAGAATGAAATATACCCTTTCGGGGGTAATCTACTGTGTAAAGAAGGGAAGCAAGGGGGAGAGAAGCGCAATAATTTGGGAAGGTTGCCCAACTTTGTAGGAAGGTTGCCCAACTTTGTGAGGAGAAGTCCCCAATAACGTGGGAGAAAGATAGTGTCTATAATTTGTGTGTAAGCTCCAAAGTTCTTATTTTTGTGGTGGAATACAAATCAAATAAAAACAATGGAGCTTACGATGCCACAAATA
>QWCR01000064.1_pt1 | contig 51856 bp, 49 predicted proteins | sample 1972581 | NCBI WGS metagenome assembly QWCR01 (sample SAMN09866703, study PRJNA288562) | Human oral metagenome isolate pre4_saliva, whole genome shotgun sequencing... | isolation source: mouth | host: Homo sapiens | place: USA: California
GATACGGTATGAGTCTGTATATGTCTATTTTATTGCAACAAAAAATGTTGGCGACTACTCTTATATGAGTAGCCCCAACATTTATTATAGAGCCTTTTTATGTATACATCTAAACAATTAATAATACTATTGATGAATCTAGTTTTAGTATAACCCAATATTTAGTATAGAGTGTAACTGTAAATTCCTTGTAACATATACAAAATGAGCTATCATGAAGGGACATTCCCAACTTGATAGCTCATTTTTACAGGTAATATATGCATTACTATATCTGATAGCAAATAAATCTACACAGAGGATGTATAAGTACAATCACATCATTATATCTGGGTATTACCTATCGATTCTACTAACATACTATCGACGATAACGACCTAACATACGCGCCCCTTTTGGTGCTTCTAAAATCATTGACCACACCATTCCATGTCTAGCTGCCAATCGTAAGGCTTCCTTCTTAGACGTACCAGAATAAATAGGTCTGTCTTTCCTTACCTCGTTAACAGATATGTTTGCAGATTTCCTTCGTTTATCCTCTATTCGTTCATGGACTGTAGCACGCATTTCCTCTGCGTCATATCTCGGTGAGTCTACTGGCTTCTCATATCTATCTACATTCACTGGATTGCTTGTATTCACAGTCCCTTCGGAGGTGTTTCCCACCATTACATCAGGATCCATATTCACAGATTCCTTCGGGTCCCGTGAAAGTGTAATACCATAATACTCTTCCATTTCCTCCCAAGTCATATCCTTAGTCGGAACTGGTTTTTGTGACGATTCCTCGTTAGATGTTCCTTTTTTAAATATAAAGGACCCTAAAATAATCAGAATGAGTATCCCTATTTCCATAATCGGATACCTCCTCTACCTTATTCATGTGTACCTTTACCATCGATGGTAGACGCATAATCACCTTCAGAAATGCTTTCACGCATTTTAGTGTCCGCCATAATATTGTTCATCGAATAGTAATCCATAACACCCAAATTACCCTCACGTAACGCTTGAGATAATGCTTTTGGTACTTCCGCTTGAGCTTCTACTACCTTTGCTTGCATTTCTTGGGTATGGGCACGCATTTCTTGTTCTTGTGCCACCGCCATAGCTCGACGTTTTTCTGCTTGAGCTTGGGCAATTTTTTTGTCCGCTTCCGCTTGATCTGTCATCAATTGGGCGCCAATATTACGTCCTACATCTACGTCGGCAATATCAATGGATAAGATTTCAAAAGCTGTCCCTGCATCTAAGCCTTTATTCAATACAGTACGAGAAATATGGTCTGGATTTTCCAACACGTCTGTATGCTCTTCAGAAGAACCTACAGTAGTAACAATACCTTCCCCAACACGGGCAATAATCGTTGCTTCTCCAGCGCCACCAACTAAACGATCAATATTAGCACGCACTGTCACACGAGCACGAACTTTTAGTTCAATACCATTTTTAGCTACTGCAGAAATAATCGGCGTTTCAATCACTTTTGGATTGACCGACATTTGTACTGCTTCTAATACGTCACGACCTGCTAAATCAATGGCTGCAGATCGTTCAAATGTTAACTCCATAGTAGCACGTTCTGCTGCAATCAATGCATCAACCACACGGTCTACATCACCACCCGCTAAATAATGGGCCTCTAATTGATCTACCGTCACATCTAAGCCAGCTTTATTGGCTTTCACCAAAGGAAGTACGATTTGAGATGGAGATACACGACGAAGACGCATACCAATCAAAGTCATAATGCTGACGTTCACGCCTGCTGCTAGAGCAGATACCCATAGCCCTAATGGGACGAAATGTAAAAATAAAGAAATGCCGATAATTAGAATAATCGGAAAAATGATAAATCCTACCGTTCCAATAATTGTTTCCATATGTCCTCCTATCTATTTGTAGTTCTCACTACGATACGACCACCAGTAACAGAAATAATTTCCACTTCTGTGCCTGGTTCATAAAATTCACCATCAGTGACTACATCGAGGAATGTTCCTTCCACAACGATGGTCCCTGCTGGTCGCAACACCGTTTTTGTATATCCAATCTTGCCCAACCAACAATTTGGGTCTGGATGTGTAGCATATCCTTTTTCCTTAGTAGATGTTAGGTGCAATGTCAATCGTTCTCCTAAAGCTGTCTTAGGAAATACAGAGATAATCCACCACAACAATAGTACGCCCACTACTGAAAGCGAGGTGACAGTAACTATTGCCATAGGTCCTCCTCCCATCCAATCATAGATACCCCATAGGAATAGCAACAAGCCTGTTAGACCAAATATACCAAATCCTGGTATCATCATTTCGATGAGGAGCAAAATAATACCACTTACTAAAAGTCCTATCATAGCGTCTCCTTTCTCTTTACTATCTCTTTATCTGTATTATATCACAATCTCTTTATATAAAAGATGAAAAAGCTAGATTCTGTCATCTTTATTCTCCTCTTTAGCCTATATATAATAAAATAAGAGGCCTTCTAAAGAAAGCCTCTTAATTGTTTAGTGATTAAACGTCTTCGCGGTATGGAGCTTGACCGATTTCGTAGAAATCGTTTCCTTCGCTATCGATAACAACGATTGCAGGGAAATCTTCTACTGTTAATTCTGCCAAAGCTTCTGGACCTAAGTCAGCATAAGCGATAACATCATATTTTTTAATGGATTTAGCAATTAAAGCTGCTGCACCACCAACGGCTGCAAAGTAAGTTACGCCGTTTTTCTTCATAGATTCGATAACTTCTGGTTTACGGGAACCTTTACCGATCATGCCTTTGATACCTTGATCAAGCATTGTTGGTGTGTAAGCATCCATACGACCAGATGTTGTAGGACCAGCGGAACCGATTGGATCTCCTGGTTTAGCTGGGCTTGGTCCTAAATAGTAAACGATTTTGTCATGCCAATCGATTGGTAATTCTTCGCCACGTGCTAATGCTTCAGTCATTACTTTATGAGCAGCGTCACGAGCACTGTAGATTTTACCAGAAATAAGAACCATATCACCAGCTTTTAATTTACGGGATTGTTCTTCTGTTAAAGGTGTTTGAATACGAATTTGTTCTGCCATGGTTATTCCCCCTCTTAAACTTCACCGTGAGCATGACGGCTAGCGTGGCAGCAGATAGTTACTGCTACAGGAAGACCAGCGATATGTGTTGCTGCCCACTCGATATTAACGGAAACTGCTGTTGTAGAACCACCTAATTGAGGTCCGATACCAGTTTTGTTAACCATTGCATTGATTTCTTCTTCCAATTTTGCATATTCAGGATGTGCATTACGTTCTTCTACAGAGCGAAGAAGAGCTTTTTTGGAAAGGAATGCTGCGTAGTCCATAGTACCACCGATACCAATACCTAGTACCATTGGAGGGCATGGATTAGGGCCAGCTTTTTTAACGATTTCAAGAACTGCTTTTTTTACGCCTTCAACGCCATCAGCAGGAACCAACATTTTTACGCCAGATTTGTTTTCAGAGCCAAAGCCTTTTAACTCTACATTAATGTCAACTTTGTCGCCTGGAACAATTTTAGTGTAAATAACTGCTGGAGTATTATTTTTAGTGTTTACACGGTTGAACAAAGGTTCAGCTACTACGGATTTACGAAGATATCCGTCCACATAACCTTTTGCTACACCAGCTTGAATAGCTTCTTCAAGATCTCCACCTTCGAAGTGTACATCTTGACCAACTTCTAAGAATACGATTGTAAGACCAGTATCTTGGCAGATTGGACGATCTTCAGCATCAGCGATTTCCGCATTTTTGATGATTTGATCCAATACGCCTTTACCTACTGGAGATTTCTCACTCTCATAGCCTTTTTTCAATGCATTATACATATCTTTTGGAAGATGATATGCTGCATTCATACATAATTCTGCTACCTTTTCTGTTACTTTCTCAACGTGAATGTTACGCAAAGTAATCCCTCCTCAACTTAAAACAGAGACCTTTCTCTTGTGTATTATTGTATCACCATTACCTTATCTTTTTCAATTCTTTAAGAATAGGTACTATAACTGTTTATTATGATAGAATTTATTATCATTTAATGGTAAATGCATATAGTTCTCTATTTCTAAGGTATTCTTAAATCCCATGGTTCATTCCTTATATGGACAAATATCCACCCTTTATAAACCATTTAAAATACACATATATTTAATCTTCTCAATACATTATTTCCTACTAAAAACTACTATGTTTACACACAAAATATACCTCTATAAACTGAAAAACTCTCTCATTAAATCATAATAAGAGAGTTTTATTTATGCTATTTTATATATTTTCTTATGGAAATAGTGCTACCTATGATTTATTGATATAGCAAATATAGGTTATTTCCAGCCATATATGTAACATTTATTATAGACAATCATACCCACTATAGGTCAGCTGCTTCTATCCACTCTTGTAAATCGGCTTCTCCTCCAATGATATCTTCATCATAAGCGCCTGCTAACTCTGGGTAACGACATACTTCAATCGTATAGAGTATCGCTTCATCGCGACCATTACGGAAGGTGCCAATCCATACACCACGAATCGTAGACTCATACCATTCTACTGGTTGATCTGTATCTTTCAGATGGATCGTCACATCACCACGTCCCAATGTTTCCAATACTTCCACTTGCTCTTCCATAGTGAGACCTGTATTTTCCACATAAATCGTATAGGTTTCTCCTGTTTGACGCAAGTGCTGCATAGCATTTTTCAATTCTTGAAACACCGCTTTTACACGGCCAAATTCATTTTGCATAGAATCTCCTTATCAAATTATTACAGTTTATAGTATGTAGCAGTCTATTCTTCTTTTCCACTCACAGGACTAGCTGTTACATGCCAATTAGATAAAACCCTCAGCACTCGTTCTTTCACTTCTGCTACCGCAGCTTGTGTGGAATCACTCAAGGTAAGGCCTAATTCTAAACTTTCAGGTTCTACACCGATGACAACGGCATCTTCTAAAGGATCTTCTTGTAATGCACGAATACGTAAAATATCTTGCATCCCCACTTCATGCACAGAAATAGCTTCAGTAAAATAACTATTCATTTCCTCATGAGGAAACTCATATACTGTGCCTGGCACATCACCACCATTGATGGCATCCACTAATAATAGTTTTGTCATACCCCGCATATACGTAAGCAATTCCATGCCCATGGTGCCTCCATCTAGAATGGTAATAGGAGGATTAAATACATAATCCTCCTGTAATTGGTTCACCACATGGACACCGAATCCCTCATCAGTAAGCAAAATATTGCCTACCCCTAATAATACAATGGGATTACTTTTTATTTGGTCCATATAAGTCCTCTATATCTTCTGGATCTGTAGGATAAAATTTCATACCTGAAACCATACTAGATACTTCTCCAGATTCTTCCATAACATCTTCACGGAATGCCAAATATACGTGAATAATTGTAAATAACAAGAATCCCCAAGCAATATAATGATGAATCATATGCACTTGATATTCCGTAAATAATAAGTTCACTGGATTAAAAATTTGTGCCACCCATGTATCAGGATACACTTGGGCATACATAGCAAGTCCTGTAGAAATTTCTAAGAACATCATTACATAGACGCCCACATAACTAGTACGCGCTAAAGAATTACGCAAGAAACGATGCTCCCGTTGTTGTGGCAACATCATGTAATGCTTCATGGTATCCCATATACCAACCCAATAACTTTTTTTATGAAATCTTGGGAATAAGCGATCCCCTCGATAGCGAATGCCTCCGTAAATACGGAATACAAAAGATGCAATTAAGATAAAGGCTGCAATGAAGTGAATCTTACGAATCATTTCCATAGAGAACCAACCGCCTACAGCAATAGTCGGTTCCACACTACCTGGTGTAGCTTGGAATCCTGGATTCCCGATATACAAGCCAGTCCAGAATAGAGCCGTTACACAGAGCACCATAGTCCAATGGAAAATACGAAGCCATAAACTAAATACGCGATAGGGCTTTTTATTTAACGGTAACATAGATAGCCTCCTCCTATTTACATAGGGCATCTGTATTGACAGACACTATTTTTTCACCCTTTTTATTGTACAAGTGCGTCGCACATGCTAAGCAAGGGTCAAAGGAATGAATCCCTTTTAAAATTTCCAATGGTTTATCTGCAATTTTAACTTTTGTATCCATCATATTTGCTTCATATGCACCATGTTCGCCAGCAATCGTTTTAGGGCATGCATTCCAAGTCGTTGGTACGATACATTGATAATTGTCTACACGACCATCTTTGATGACACACCAATGACCTAAGCCACCACGAGGTGCATCTAATACACCTACACCTTTTGCCTCTTTTGGCCAAGTATTAGGATCGAATTTACGCGTGTCCGCCACTACAGTATCACCGGTTTTGATATTTTCAATCAAGCGATTGTAGAAATGTTGGCTCAAATTCGCTGCCACTTGTGCATCTAAACCACGAGCTGCGGTACGGCCCACTGTGGAACACATCCACACATGCGCTGGTACGCCTAGCACTTTGGATACAGCATCAATTTGGTCCACCATCATTTTCTCAGCCCAAGTTGGGTCTTTGATGATGCCTTGTTTTACTTTTACATAGACAACGATATATTTTGCCAATGGGCCCACTTCGCAGGCTTTTCCTTTGAATGTAGGAGATTTAATCCAAGAATATTTTTTCTCTTCATCCAAGAATTCCCATTTTTTATTTGTTCCCGTTTTAGGACCTGTGAAAGCAGGTTTTGTCACACCTTCTGTTGGATGCAAGGATGTTTCACCATTTGGATATTCAAACCAAGAATGATTGATTTCTTCTGACAAGAAGTCAGGGTTCATCAAATCTTCCCCTTCTAGTGCTGTAAATGTTGCTTTTTCCCAGCCAAGCTCAAAGTTTTCTACTACACCGTTTGCACGCACCAGCGCTTTTTTGAAATAATCTCCGTTGCTGATGCCAGTGAATGTATCATCTGGATAGCCACCATAAGCTAACACGCGTTTTTTCGCCAATCCGCCGCCGTCTACCATGCCAGCTTTTACATATAGATGGCCGATAGCTAGTAAATCTGGTAAATAGAAATAGTTCACCAAATCTTTTGCCAAGGAAATAGATTCATCTACACTTGCCAAACGAGCCGCATTGACAGGTGCATTCATATCATCCATGGAAATAGAGCAAGGCATACCACCTACAATGTAATGAGGATGTGGGTTTTTGCCACCGAAAATAACATGTGGTGTCACAATATCACGTTGACGATCCAAGATTGTCAAATAGTGGGAAATGGCCATCAAATGCACTTCTGGAGGCAATAATTGATAGTCTGGGTGATCCCACCATTGGGCGGAGAAAATACCTAATTGACCACTTTCTACAATTTTTTTCACTTTTGTTTGGATCGCTGCATAATACGTAGCATTTCCTTTAGGGAACTCCTTAGGGTATGCAGATGTGCCAGATTCCAAATCTTTTGGTTGTAATCCACTCACATTGTATGTGTCTAAGACTTGTTGTTGCAATTCTGCTGTTTTCTTAGGATCTGCTTTCAATGCCTCTACTGGACTTACCCAGTCAAGGGCATGCAAGTGATAGAAATGCACAATATGGTCATGCACATCTAAACAACTATGCATCATATTACGAATATAATTGGCATTTTTAGGAATTTGAATCCCCAATGCATCTTCTACAGCACGAAGAGCTGCTAAGGCATGCGTAGAGGTACATACTCCACATATGCGTTGCACGAAGGCCCATACATCTCGAGGGTCACGATTTTTAGCTACTAATTCAATCCCACGCCAAGCCGTACCACTAGATAGGGCATCTTGTACTTGGCCTGTTCCTTCATCAACACTAACTTCTACACGCAAGTGACCTTCAATACGGGTCACTGGATCTACTACAACTCGTTTCATTATTGGTCACTACCTTTCTCGTCAGATTCTTTTTGTTTCGCTTCTTGTTCTGCTAAATATTTCTTCTCTTCTTGAATAGAATCATATTTATGTTTTGCCAAGGTAATACCACCATGAGCCACTACAGCACCAAAAGCACCAAATCCTGCCACTGTTCCTAATGTATCCACATCGGTGATGGTGTTTGGGGTATGAATATGAGGCAATCGTTGGTAAAAGTTATCATTGTCCCAGAATCCCTTTTCAGAGCAACCAATACAACCATGTCCAGATTGAATTGGATAGGACAACCCATTCCACCAACGCAAATTACCACAAGAGTTATATGTTTCTGGTCCACGGCAACCTACTTTATATAGACACCAACCAGCTTTCGATGCATCATCATCAAAATGTTCCACAAACAATCCAGAATCAAAGAAAGGACGACGATAGCATGTATCATGGATACGATTGCCATAAAATTGTTTTGGCCTTCCTTCCACATCAAGCGGTGGAATTTCACCAAATAAAGCATAATGCATAATCACACCAGTCATGACCTCTGGAATTGGAGGGCATCCCGGTACTTTAATGATTTTTTTGCCTTTTACAATAGAAGAAACAGACACTGTATTCGTTGGGTTCGGTTTTGCCGCTTGAATACCGCCCCAAGCTGCACAAGAGCCGTATTCGATGATGAAAGCAGCCCCTTCAGCGCATTCTTTCAATACATCTACAAATGGACGTCCACCAACTTGGCAGTAAGATCCATTTTCATCCAATGGAACGCCACCTTCAACAGCTAATACATACTTACCTTTTTTACTTTCTAACAAGTGATGTAAATGATGTTCAAATGGTTCCCCTGCTGCGGCAGCCAAGGTATCATCATACTCTAAGGCAATCATATTTAAAATCACATCAGATGCGAAAGGCGATGTGGATCGAATGAAAGATTCGTCACATCCTGTACATTCATGACCATGCAACCAAATCACCGTAGGTAATTCTTTTGTTTCTGCCGCTGCCACGACTTTATTGGTCAATGCTGGCGGCAACCCTAAAATAGCAGTTAAAGCTACACAGGATTTCATAAAAGTACGTCGACTTAATTTACGTTCTTGGAATAATTTCCAAAGACTATTCAATGATTCTTTCACAAAAAAGCCCCTTTCTTGCAATAACTTTATAGCATCTCTACAAATTAATATACTATCCATAGTATATCATGAAAGATATTCCTTCTATAGAACATTAATCACTAATTTGTAAAAATAATTTTATATCCTCTATTTATAGTTTCAATAATTTACGTACAGAAGCTGCCTTCTTATAGCCTCCTACGCGATCTTTCTCTTTTCCTTTTTTATAGCAGATAATTGTTGGTACACCTTGCACATCTTCTTTTAAAGCAATCTCTTTAGCTACGTCAATATCAATAGCAATCATGCGTGCTACACCTTGCAATTCATCATGTAACACATCCAGTTCTTCTTTCATAGATTGACAAGGAGAACACCATTCTGCTGTAAAGCAAGCTAAGACGATTTCATCCTCACCTTTTACAACAGCTTTAAAATCTTCATAGTTGTTAATCGATTCTAGTTTCATCACAATACCTCCTACAATAACAAAACCGCTCCGAAGAGCGGTTTTGAGCAAGCAATCAATAAGCCGAGTTCTGTCCTGCTTTCGCAGTGGCGATTATCTTTCTAGGCGCATAGTTGCCTATACGCTCAAGCGGCACAACCCGAAAGGTAGGCGGGCAACCCTTAACCCTTTCCTATTCGGCCTTGCTCCGGATGGGGTTTACCGAGCATACATGTTACCATGTACCTGGTGCGCTCTTACCGCGACCGTTCCACCCTTACCACCCGAAGGTGGCGGTTTACTTTTCTGTGGCACTATTCCCTATGGTCACCCACGCCGGCCGTTAGCCGGCATCCTGCCCTATGGAGCTCGGACTTTCCTCAAGTCAAGTAGACTTGCAATCGCCTTTCATACTTACTGTTTAAGTCTAGCATAGACCACCGAGAGGGTCAATACCTCTCTTATACATTATAAACCGAAAGTGCTTAGACTTCAAAGAAAAAATCTCTTTGCACTTTACTTTCTATGACCTCTACTTCTTGAGTTGTGAAAATTCTTTCTATCATTCGTTTCAATACTGTTTGGCTCATGTATTCTGTACCATAATGGCCCGCATCAACAACTGTGATTCCTAATTCTTTTGCTAGTTGCATATCATGGTATTTGACATCCCCAGTAATATACACATCTGCTTTTTGCTTAGCTGCTATCTTAATGAACTCCGCTCCACTACCCGTGCATAGACCTACACGTTGAATGGATGATTTCTTAGCTCCACCCCAACGCAATGTACTATGAGGGAATGCAGATTGTAATACTTCTTTGAACTCCTCTATCGATAGTGGTTGCGGTAAATTGCCAATGCGACCAATACAGTGTGCATCATAAGCATTCTCTAAGGCTACTATATCGTAGGCAATTTCTTCATACGGGTGAGCTTCTTTCATAGCCGCTAACACCTGACCTAATAGCTTTTTAGGCACTACCGTTTCCACACGTTCTTCTGGCACAGTTTCAATCGCCCCTACCTGACCAATGAAAGGGTTCGTCCCTTCTAAGGGCAAGAATCTCCCTTCTCCAGCAACAGAAAAACTGCAATGACTGTACGCACCGATATGACCTGCCCCCGCGTTGCCCATGGCTTGGCGAAGTTGTTCACTATGCGTAATAGGTACATAAACAGCCACTTTATAAGCTACGTCACGTCCCGTTTCTTCTAACCCTTGTATATCTTGTAACCCTAGTCGTATAGCCACTTCGTCATTAAGCCCGCCAGCTGTAACATCCAAATTCGTATGCGCACTATACACATTAATCGTATGGCATAATAGATCTCTAATCATCTTACCTTGCATCGTATCAATGTTGATAGATTTGATACCTTTGAAAATCATCGGATGATGTGTCACAATCGCATCTATCTGTTGCTCTATCGCTTCTGCTACTACTTCTGACGTCACATCTAATGCCGTTAACACACGTTGCACAGTTGAACTCATAGATCCCACTTGTAATCCGCAATTATCCCAAGACTCTTGCAACTGCAATGGCGCTTGACTTTCAATGGCTTGAGCAATATCTTTCATAGTTACCATATATACCTCCTATCCACCATCTCAAGGTATGATGTAACCTTCCATACTCATCAATGGTTATACTTTTTTAATGGTGAAAGTTTCACCTGCACCTATTGTAAAATACCTTGTAATGCTTGCATTTCTTGTTCCATCACCTGAATAGCATCACTGGATTTCGCTGTATCACGCATATGTTGTAGGATAGATTGCAACGTTTCAATTCTACGTTGTATGTGCTGTGTCCAAACTTCAGATTGTTCTTGTTGTAACAAAGCACCATATTCCCATAACATCGATTCTCTAGATAGCTCATTATACACGGAAGTAGCGCCTCGTTGTACTAACCACATATCATAATATTGGTTACCCTCTACTAAGCATGCTTCTTGAATAATGCCATACCCTTGATCTACTAAAAATTGTTTCAACTCTCGTCGATGGCTTTGTGGTTGTAATACATAGGTATGTAACAATTCAGGGCCTACCGTAATGATGTGTTGCATCAATTCTCCACCCATGCCGCAAATGACTGCGCAGTCTACTTCTCCTTCTTTTGTGACAGCTAATCCATCTCCTAATCTACATGTAATATAATTTTCTAATTTCCGTTCTTTTATCAATCCTCTAGCGGATTCCAAAGGGCCTTGATTCACATCAATAGCGATAACTTGTGTAGCCACTTTTTCTTCTATACAAGCCACTGCTAAATACCCATGATCGGTACCCACATCTGCCACCGTTTGACATTGTGGAATCATATGTAATACTTGTTCTAATCGTTTTGAAAGTGCCATATCTGTAATCTTCTCTTTCATTATACAATGAACATCTATAGATAACAAAAACCATCTCACAATGTGAGATGGTTTCTTATGGTGGGCCCACCTGGATTTGAACCAGGGACCGACCGGTTATGAGCCGGTTGCTCTACCCCTGAGCTATAGGCCCTCGTTTGGTGCGGATGATGGGACTTGAACCCATACGAGCGTACGCTCACCACCCCCTCAAGATGGCGTGTCTGCCATTCCACCACATCCGCATGAGGATATGTACATGGTGCCTCAGGGCAGAATCGAACTGCCGACACACGGATTTTCAGTCCGTTGCTCTACCGACTGAGCTACCGAGGCAAATATATAAATCGATATATTTGCTTAAAAATAGGTAAAAAAAATGGCGACCCCGATCGGATTTGAACCGACGATCTTCGCCGTGACAGGGCGACATGTTAACCGCTACACCACGGGGCCGTGTACTGAGTACTTATATACTATACCATAGGTATTACATCTTGGCAATACCTATGGTCAATTATATATATTCCTAAAATGCATACTAATTCTATTAATAACAATTTGGTTTTCTATCACGGAACACATTAATTTTAGAGCGAATGTGGTCTACAATGTCTAAATCAATAGTTACTATGTGAGTTTGCGGCGTTTCATCACATTCTAATAACACTTCACCCCAAGGGTCTACTACCATCGAGTGACCTGCCATTGGTAATTTACCAATAGTTCCACAACCATTAACACTACAGAAAAACATTTGATTCTCTATAGCCCTAGCTTGATTTAATATTTGCCAATGATGTAAACGTAACAATGGCCATTGAGCTGGCAAAAAGAATAATTCTATCCCTTGTAATGCTGATTTACGAATTAGTTCGGGAAAACGAATATCATAACATGTGGCACTGGAACAAAGCACACCATCTAATGTAAAGTTATGAATCGAATTACCACCCGTGAAATATTCATTTTCTTTGGCAGGACTAAACCCATGCATCTTATCATACGTAGATAGCAATTCCCCTTTGCGGTTGTATACATAGGTTCTATTGTAGATAGTGTCTCCTTCTTTAACAGCCACTGATCCACCAAAGATATTCACATGTTCTGATTGCGCCAATTCACCCAACAAAGCTTGCGCCCGTTGACCTGATTCATCTGCCAATGCATGTAACTCTGGACCCGTCATAAAGCCCGTATTCCAAGTTTCTGGCAATACTACTACATCCACGCCTTGCTTAGCAATCGCTCGTACACAAGTTTCCACTGTTTCAAAATTACTATCTATTTGTCCAATCTCTGTAGCTAATTGAATGATACCTAATCGTAACTCTTTCATCATTCCTCCTAAATGTGCCAAGCCATATGATCAGTAAAGTCATTTGGCTCTAATGGCAACGCATGCCGTCGTGGTACATAGGATCCTTTGTCAAAACGATCTACTTTAGGGCGACGATATATAATATGCTCTGGTTCCGTTTCAAAAATGATCACATTCTTTGGTACATCTCGTTTAATGACCAGATTACAGCCTATTTTTGAACCTTTTCCTACCGTAATATCACCTAGCACCTTTGTGCCCGCACCGATAAGCACATCATCTTCCACCGTAGGATGACGTTTTATCTTACGAGAATCCATCCCTCCAAGGGTGACCCCATGAAAGAGTGTCACATTATCTCCTATAATAGCGGTTTCACCAATGACAACCCCCATACCATGGTCAATAAATAAGCCTTTACCAATTTGCGCGCCTGGGTGAATTTCTATGCCCGTTACTCGACGTGCATGTAATGCTACTCGCCGGGCCAAAGTAAACCAACCTTTTCGATATAGACGATGCGCAAAAAAATGCCAAAATAATGCTGTTATATGAGGATATGTCCACATTACCATATACCAAGAGGTGGCCGCTGGATCAGATTGTAATACACGCTGTATATTGTATCGAATAGAATTCCATACCTCTCTCATAAATTCCTCCCTATACACAGATAGCATGGCCTAGACCATGCTATCTTTTGTATCACAACCGATTAAGAATGAATCCAATCTACACTTTCAAATTGAATCATAGATAGATATTTTTCTACTCCATCTGGAGCTACCACGACAACATCTACATCTGGGAATTTACGACCATATTGACGAGCCACAAAAATCGCAGCTGCTGATGAAATACCAATACCAATACCAGTTTCATGCATGAAGTTAGCTACTTCTTCAATCGCATCTTCATCGGTTACTGTTTGCACTTCATCCATCAAAGAAGAGTCGAAGTTTTCTGGAATAAATCCAGCTCCAATACCCTGAATTTTATGAACTCCACCAGTACCGCGAGAAATAACTGGAGATCCTTCCGGTTCTACAGCCACCGCTTTAATATATGGGTGTTGCTCTTTTAAAGCTTTTGTTACACCTGTGAAGGTGCCACCTGTACCAATGCCAGCTACGAAGATACCTACGTTAGGCACATCGCGCAAAATTTCTTTCGCTGTTGTTTCATAATGTGCATGTGGATTTGCTGGGTTAACAAATTGCCCCAAAGTCACTGCATTAGGATAGTTATCAAGAATTTCTTGTGCCTTTCCAAGAGCACCTTTCATACCTAATTCTTTTGGAGTTAAAATTAATTGTGCTCCATAGGCTTTAATTAATTCACGACGTTCCTTACTCATACTTTCAGGCATAATAATGATTGTCTTAATGGACAACATAGCACCTAGCATAGCTAAAGCAATACCGGTATTACCACTTGTGGCTTCTACAATAATAGTATCGTTTTTAATTAAGCCTTTTTCTTGCGCATCTTGCAACATACCAAGAACAGCACGATCTTTTACACTGCCACCGGCATTGTATTTTTCTAATTTCACATATACATTAGTATCTGGAATTCGATAAATTGGTGTGTTTCCAATTAAGTCAATTGCATTTTTTACAACAGCCATACTTATTCTCCTCTACTTAGACTTCAATATAAAACACTTAATTTTATTCCCATTCTATAGATAGGATTTGATTTTGTCAACTACATTCTTCTCAAAATTTTACTTATTTTGATTGAAAGCCACCATGCCCCATACGAATGCAATCTTCTTTTGTGATTCGTACATCTGCTAATAAACGTGGCGTTATCACATCAAAAGCGCTCGGATTATTGTACAATACACCACCTGGTACCCCCAGTACTGGCGTACTATCTTCCAAATACGCAATGCACACCATCGAGCCTGGCAACACTGGTAGCCCATAAGTAACTACTTCTTTCGCACGACGTGCAATGGCACCTGGGGTTAAATCATCAGGATCTACACTCATACCACCCGTGCAGAATATAATCTCTGCCCCCTGGGACTTTACTTTGTCTATGGCCTCCACAATTTGATCTGTATTATCTGGCACAATTTCATGAGCTACCAGTTCCACGCCATAATCCGCTACGCGGTCTTGGATAACTGCTGTGAAAGCATCTTGAATGCGCCCTGCAAAGACTTCACTACCTGTAGTAACAATACCCATTTTTTTACGCACAAATGGATAGACTTGTAAGATAGGCTCCTTACCTTCACGTAATCGTTTCGCTTCTTCTAACTGCCATGCTTCTAATAATAATGGAATACATCGCATGCCTGCTACCGGTTGCCCAGCTTTTACAGGTGTGCCGTGTAATCTTGTAACAATGGTCAACTCCCCAATACTATTGATTTCATGCAATCCTTCTACATCCACAGTCAATACACCATTATGATTTGCCAAGGCTTCAATCTTGCCTTGTTGTACTGGGGTAGGGCTGAGAGATGGATGTTCACAGAAACGATATAATTCTTCTGCTACTTGCTCCTCATGAACCAAATTATAGTCAGATTCTTCCATTACATAAATATGCTCTTTTCCTAGTTGCAATAATAATTCCACATCTTCCGCTCTGATGATGTGTCCTCGTTTAAATGGTGTGTCTTTCACCTCTCCAATGACGATGCGCACAATATCGTGGCAAAGTGCTTGACCCACTGCATCTTTTACATGTATTTCTTTCATTTTAGTATCCCCACATTCGTTTACCAATGGTGAAAGCTAGCCCGCACAGGCCATACCCAACCAATACCTGTCCACCCATGTAGGATAGCATATACCACAAACCTTTCTCTTGCAGCATATATCCTTCAAAGATAAAGGTAGAAAAGGTTGTAAGTCCACCTAAAAACCCTGTAATACATAACAGTTTAACCCAAGGTGATACATTAGGTTGCCCTTCAATATATGCCATACCCAATCCAATAAACATGGAACCTATGATATTTACTAGCACTGTTCCCCAAGGATACAGTGCTCCTTTCGTGACCATATACTGTCCAATGCCATACCGCGTCATGGCACCAATAGCCCCACCAATAGCCACTGCTATATATACATTCATAATCAAACTCCTTTATTCCTTTATTATACACCACCCTAAGCGGATTATATACTAAACTGCGAATTTTTCTCTCTCGATTTATATATAAGTTGTTATAGTTACACCCTATATTAGAAGTGCCCACTATTTTTTTCACTATATGTCGTACCAACATTGTACACACATTACATCTCTCATGTAGCATAAGCTAGTACGTATACTAGATTCATACACGCTACATACCAATATAACTCCTACTACGTGTTACAGAGAGCTTATCTATAAGAGCTATACTAAAGAACGCCCACATAGACTACCTAGCTCAACTACTTTGATACAACAAAAAGAACTGCCTATTTCTAAGCAGTTCCTTTATATACATTAGTTTCCAGGATTTTTTACTAAATCTTGACCCGCAATACCAGGGCGCGTCATTTCTTTAGGAGAAAGAATATAATCCATTTCTTCTTTCGTTAACAATCCTTGTTCTAGAATGATTTCTTTTACGCTACGATCAGTTTCCAACGCTTCTTTTGCCAAAGCAGAGGCATTTTCATAACCAATATGCGGCAACAAAGCTGTTACGATACCAACAGAACGTTCTAACCAATATTCACATTGTTCTTTATCTACTTCAAGGTCAACTAACAATTTATCTACAAATGTATTTACCGCATTTTTTAAGTAGCACATAGAGTTGAACAAGTTATAAGCAATCACTGGTTCCATAACATTTAATTCGAATTGTCCATTTTCTACGCCAAGAGAAATTGTCAAATCATTGCCAATAACTTGGTAACAAGTTTGGTTCAACACTTCCGCAATTACTGGATTTACTTTGCCTGGCATGATGGAAGAACCCGGTTGACGTGGCGGTAATTTTAACTCACCAATACCACAACGAGGGCCAGATGCCATTAAACGGAAGTCATTAGCCATTTTAATTAATACTAGGGCTGTTACTTTCAATCCAGAAGAAATATCCGCAAACACATCTGTATTGTTCGTAGCATCAATTAAGTTGTCCGCCGTAATGAACGGTTCTCCTACAACACGGGATAATTCATCTACAACAGCTTTGATATACGTAGGCTCTGCATTCAAGCCTGTACCCACAGCAGTAGCCCCCATATTCACAGTATGTGCTTCTAACATAGCAGATTTGATACGACGAATACCACGGCGCACGCCAGATGCATAAGCACCCATTTCTTGACCTAATGTAATTGGCACCGCATCTTGTAAATGAGTACGACCCATTTTTAAAATTTCTTTATACTCTTCAGCTTTTTTATCTAATTCATCTGCTAAACGACGAAGTGCCATTAATAAAGGTTTACTTTTCATAATCGCACATACTTTGATAGCTGTTGGGAAAGTATCATTTGTAGATTGTGCCATATTCACATGGTTATTCGGAGATACAATGTCATATTGACCTTTTTCATACCCTAAAATTTCCAAAGCACGGTTCGCTAATACTTCGTTCATATTCATATTAAAAGAAGTACCTGCTCCTCCTTGGATAGGATCTACAGGAAATTGATCATTGAAATTACCACGTACCACTTCATCTGCAGCACGACTAATCGCTTGACCTATTTTTTCATCTAAACGACCAGTACTCATATTCGCTAAAGCACAAGCTTTTTTTACCATAGCCATAGCTTTTACGAAATCTAAGTCAATTTGTTTACCTGTAATAAAAAAGTTTTCAATACCACGTAATGTTTGTACTCCATAGTACAACTCATCGGCTAATTCTAATTCACCTAGAAAATCATGTTCTTTTCTCATAGTATACCTCATTTCATATAACATCATATGTATCTACTGTATAAGCTTTGTGTATATGATATACCTGTATTATATCATGTATCTTGTATACAAAATAGGTGCATGCTTTCTAGTTCCGAATAATGCCTCCTTGTACATCTAATAAAATAACTAAAACTCATAGCAATCATTAATTTTACTCATTTTTGTATATTTCTATAGACTATATAGGAATATATATGATATAAAATTTATGTTATAAATACATCCAGTTCTATATTACAAGGACCCTCTGCTATATAGGAAACATATAAAAGCTAACTCCAACTACACTCCAGAAGAATAAATGTGGTTCCAACCGCACGCAAAAAAGCATAAAAAGTGGCGCCAACCGGGAGCCAACAAACTCAAATTATATCTTTTTAACTCCTTTTAAAAAACAAAAAACCCAGTAACTAAGTTAGCTACTGGGCTTATATTTGTATTGAATTATTCTGCTGTGAATGGCAACAACGCGATAGCACGAGCACGTTTAATTGCAAGTGTCAATTTACGTTGATGTTTAGCACAAACACCAGAAATACGACGTGGAAGAATTTTGCCACGTTCAGTCGTGAAACGACGAAGTTTAGCAATATCTTTGTAGTCGATTTGATCAGCATGGTCAACACAGAAGTTACATACTTTTCTTCTTGGTTTTCTGCCTCTATCTCTTCTCATTGAGAAACCTCCTTTGATATAGTTGTGGAGTTCTTAGCTTAGAACGGAATTTCTTCACCTGCGCCTGCACCGGAACCTGCACCAAAATCATCAAAATTGGATGCACCACCGTCAAAGGCATCAAATGATTGCGTATCTAAGGCTTGTCCCACGAAATTAGCAACTACTTCTGTTACATATCGTTTTGTACCATCTTGTGCTTCGTAAGAACGAGTCGCAATACGACCTTCTACAAAACAACGGCTGCCTTTACGCAAGTTTCCCGCAGCTTCTCCTAATTTTCCCCAAGCTACACAATTTACAAACGCTGTTTGTTCCTTAGTCTCGCCATTTTGATCCACATATGTATTGGATGCAGCTACTGTGAAAGTAGCAACAGCACGACCAGTTTTTGTGTAACGCACCTCAGGGTCACGAGCTAAATTCCCTAAAAGTTGTACAGAATTCATATCCTCAACCTCCTTAGGCTATTATTCTTCGTGTTTTACAATCAGGTGTCTAAGAACGTTATCGTCGATTTTAAGTACGCGGTCGATTTCTTTGATTTCGCCAGGAGCTGCTTCAAAGTTAATCAATACGTATACGCCATCAGTATGTTTATTTACTGCATACGCTAAACGGCGTTTACCCCAAACGTCAACTTTCTCAACTGTACCGCCAACACGAGCAATTAAAGCCTCAATTTTATCAAAAGTAGCTTTGTTTGTCTCTTCATCAGCTGGTTTCACAATCACCATGACTTCGTATTTGTTCATACAAAATCACCTCCTCTTTCGGACTAACGCCCCTATCTTACATAGGGGTAGGAAGATGCTTACCATCAATAAGCCTTATTATTGTACAACATTCTAGTCTGAATTGCAAGAAAAACATGAAAATAGACATAGTCCCCAAGGAGCCATGTCTATTTCATTAACATACTAATTATGTATATTATGCTTCTGCTTGTTTTGCTAATTTAGCGTAACTTTCAGCTTCTACTTCTTCTTGTGTTCTAAAATCTTGTGGTAATGTAGATAATCGAATCCAACTACGAATTGCCTCTACTAATACAACAAGAATCATAATAAACATAGCTACAGAGAAGGCCACTAGAATCCATTTACCAGCTGGAATATAGTTGAAGAATACGTTTTCAATATCAGCAGCAACTGCTACAATCGCCATAAGAATAGTTGGAACACCTGTTACCCAAGCATACCGTTTTTTCCCTAAACGCATGATGATTGTTGTACTTACTGCCAATGTCATCGTACCTAATAATTGGTTAGATACACCGAATAATGGCCAAATTGTGCCAATGTTACCTTGTAATACTAGGTATCCCCACATGATACAAATCAATGCAGCACAACCATATACACCAGGAGCCCAATGTTGGTCATTGAATTTAGGCCAGTATAAGCCAAGTAATTCTTGCAATAAGTAACGACCTACACGAGTACCTGCATCAATTAATGTCATGATGAACAAGGCTTCAAACATGATACAGAAGTGATACCAATAGCCCAATAAATGATCCATATTAGGAAGGCGGGAGAAGATATGTGCCATACCTACTGCTAAGGATACAGCGCCACCAGGACGATGCATTAAGTCTTCCCCTACTAGAGCAGATAATGCTGGTAATTCATGCACTTGAAGTCCCAAGGCTCTAAAAGATTCTGCCGTAGAGTTGATTGCAAAATAATCATCTGGATGAAGTGCAGTAGCAGCAATCATAGCCATCATAGAAATGAAAGATTCTGTTAACATGCCACCGTAACCAATAGGTAACACTTCTCTTTCATTGGTCAACATTTTAGGTGTTGTACCTGTTGCGATAACCGTATGGAACCCTGATAAAGCACCACAAGCAATGGTAATGAATATATATGGGAATACAGAACCTTTCAATACAGGACCACCACCCCAAATATATTCTGTCACTGCTGGCATTTGGATTTCAGGCATAACAATAAGAATACCTAGTGCTAAGGCTCCTATAGTACCAATTTTTAAATAGGTAGATAGGTAATCACGAGGAGCTAATAACAACCAAACTGGTAATGCTGCTGCGAAGAAGCCATAGACAGCTAACATAATTTCAATTGTTTTCAAATCATAAATAAACCAAGATGCATATTCACTAGCCGCTACATTGGGACCATAGATAATAGCTGCAAAAATAAGACCAACCCCAATGATTGTTGCTTCTTGAATTTTTCCCGGACGCAACCATTGTAGATAAATACCAATAAAAATTGCAATAGGAATTGTTGCAAACACTGAGAAAAATGCCCAAGCAGAGCCGTGAAGCGCATTGGCTACTACTACTGCCATACCTGCTAATGTAATAACAAGCAAGAATAACGTCGCTAGCATAGCACCTAAACCTGCAATTTTGCTAATCTCTTCACGTGTAATATCCGCAATGGATTTACCATCATAACGAATAGATGCAAATAGAATAACCATATCATGGACTGCACCAGCAAATACGGAGCCGATAAGAATCCACAGAGTACCTGGCAAGTACCCAAATTGTGCTGCAATTACCGGTCCCACTAAAGGACCTGCCCCAGCAATTGCTGCAAAATGATGACCAAATGTGACCCATTTATTCGTAGGCACATAATCGTGTCCATCATTGTGAACCATAGCCGGCGTCATTCGATACTTGTCTAAAGTTAACACCTTCGCCGCTATGAATGCCCCATAAAAACGATATCCTAACATTAAGATACACGCTGAGGCAATAACTAAATAAATACCATTCATGACCATACATACACCCCCTAAATGTTGGATGAGTCACGCTATATATACCCATTCATTGCATGACATCACCCTATGATCTATGCAAAAAAGTAAATTGGTATTTCTGATTTAATTATAGTTACAAATATCATCCATGTCAATTTACTATTTCTCATAATGGTACTGATTTAGTCTTAAAAAAACTCCGTATTTACAATACATTCTAGGCTTATGAAGTTTCTTTATTCTCAATATAATAAGATTTCATGCCCTTTCAGAATGTACAAAACACCTTACATTGTATGCCCAGAACGGCTTTCCAAGTATGCTTTATAGTCATTTACAACGTTGATAAATGATTCACGTCCCATAGCAACATTGAGAGCATTTCTCCATCTTGCTGCCTCTGGCAATCCTTTGATATAAAAGCTAGCATGCGTTCGAATCTCACGAGTCGCCAAATCTACACCTTTGTAGTGGCACAACAAATTATAATGACGAATGAGCATAGCAATACGCTCTGAGCCTGTTGGATTCTGATTATACCGCCCTGTTTCTAAATAGTCTTTAATTTGACGGAACAACCACGGATTCCCTTGCGCTGCACGTCCTATGAGCATAGCGTCACAACCCGTGTATTCCAACATCGCTTTCGCACTTTCTGGAGAGTTCACATCACCATTACCTATCACTGGAATCTGCAAAGCAGACTTCACCTCTTTAATGTAATCCCAATTGGCCTTACCACTATACATCTGTTCACGAGTACGACCATGTACAGTTACAGCAGCTACTCCTACAGATTCCATGCGTTGTGCCATATCTACTACATTGATACACGTCTCATCCCAACCTAGACGCAATTTAACAGTCACCGGAATTTGTACTGCTTTCACAGCTGCCTCCGCCACCTTCATGGCTAACTCTGGAGCCTTCATTAACGCAGAGCCATCTCCAGAGGATACTACCTTTTTCACAGGGCAGCCCATATTAATATCTACTATAGGCGCTCCCGCTGCCTCTACTACTTTTGCTCCAATGGCTATGGCTTCTGGATCTGACCCAAAAATTTGCATAGAAACAGGCTGTTCTACCGCTTCCATATAGAGCAATTCTTTTGTATGTTCATTATTGTATTTAATCCCCATGGCACTCACCATTTCCGTACACACGAAAGAGGCTCCCATTTCTTTTGCTAATAAGCGATAGGACACATCGCTAAATCCAGCCATGGGCGCTAACCCAATACGGCCAGGAATTATGACATGTCCTATGTGCCAGGATGTATTATTGATTTCTTTCATAAATAAGTCGTAATCCTTCTAATGTCATCATTGGATCAATGTGGTCAATCACATCAGTTTCTGCACTAATGAGAGGTGCTAAGCCTCCAGTAGCCACCACTTTTGTATCCTCTGGCATTTCTCGTTTCATACGAGCCACAATGCCTTCCACTTGTCCAACATATCCAAATAATACGCCTGCCTGCATAGCACCAACTGTGTTGCGACCAATGACAGGACCAGGATTTTTAATTTCAATTCTTGGTAACTTAGCAGTGCGACCAAACAGGGCTTCTGCAGAGATGCCAATACCTGGAGAAATAGCGCCCCCTAAGTATATACCACCATCTAATACAGCAGAATACGTCGTCGCTGTGCCAAAGTCAATGATAATTAAGTTTCCACCATACTTTTCATAAGCAGCCACCGCATCTACAATTAAATCGGCTCCTAGTTCACGAGGGTTTTCGTATTTAATAGAAATACCTGTTTTAATACCAGGGCCTACAAATAATGGTTTTTTGTGAAAATAGCGCAAACACACACGCTCTAACGTAGGGTTCAAAGGAGGTACTACAGAAGAAATAATGACAGCTTCCACATCCTCTTTATTCACCTTTGGATCATGAAGAAATAAATTGCTCAACAACATGCCATATTCATCAGTAGTTCTCCCACGATCTGTAGAAATGCGCCAATGAGCCATAATTTCTTTTCCCTCATATACGCCTAATACGATATTCGTATTCCCTACGTCTACAACTAATAACATCTTAATATCCTCCTCCAGTGGAGCGTATAGACACATCTCCTGCTATGATACGTTCCTCACGTCCATCCTCTAATTGAACGATCAGATTTCCATCTCTATCTAAATCTTTAGCATACCCTATATAATCTTTATCTGGCGCTTTTACCAGTACTTCTTTATATAAAGTTACACTATACTCTTTCCATTCTTCCAAGGTAGAGTCAAAGCCTTCTTGACACACCTTTTCATACTGATCCTCTAAGGCTTTTAAAATTACAGCGAAGGCCTCTTTGCGATCTATCTCTATCCCAGCTATAGCAAAAGACATGACTTTATCTTTCAGATCCTCGCTAACTTCTTCTATCGTCGTATGCGTATTGATGCCAATCCCTAAGACAATATAGTTAATCTCTTCCATAGTGCCATTCATTTCTGTTAGAATACCCACCATTTTACGAGACCCTACCAATATATCATTCGGCCATTTGATGCCCGCCTCTGAAAGCCCCAAGGTGCGGAATGCTTTCACTAAGGCAACTCCTGCCATTAAGGTACATTTTGACGCTTCCATAGGTAAGAACTTGGGTCTTAGAATTAAGCTAAACCAAAGCCCTTTTCCATAGGGAGAATACCAACCTCTAGATAAGCGACCACGACCGGAAGATTGTTCTTCTGCACATACCACTGTACCTTCTGGAACTCCATCCATAGCCAAGGCCTTTGCGATACTATTTGTAGAATCTAACCGTTCTTCATATACATAATAACGGCCAAAGGATTTTGTTTGTAATACCCCTTCCATCTCTTCAGGACTAATCAGATTCGGCTCTTCTAGCAACCGATACCCTTTTTTTGTAAAAGATTCTATCACATAGCCTCGTTTACGTAGTACTTCTATATGCTTCCAAATCGCTGTGCGTGACACCTGGCAAGCCTCTGACATCGCTTGCCCAGATACAAATTGATTTCTGTTTTCTTTTAAAAAGTCTAGTATTTCATCTCTCACGGCTTGTCGCCTCCTTACCTTTATCGAGGTTTACAATACGATTGTACAGAGGTCCTACATAAAAAGCAAGTCTTTTCTAAGTAATTCACCATCCATAGCTATGCCAATTTGGTACACATACAAAAGGACTCTCATAATACACCTTGATTAAATCTAATATGCACAAAAGGTACCTTCCCCTAGGGGAAGATACCTTCCTATTAGCATCTTAGATTATTCTTTTGATACATCAATTTTATCTGGCATCACGATACCTGCCACTTCTAGAGGAGTTTTCTTACTATTCTCTTCCTCTTCTGCTTTTGCTTGTGCTTCCTCTGGACTTAGTAAAGTACCATAGCGATACAAGTTTTCCACTTGCTTAGCATCAATTGTTTCTTCTTCTAATAAAGCTTTCGCCATATTATGTAAGAAATCAATATTTTCTGTTAACAAGTTCATTACATCACCGTATGCTTCTGCTACAATGCGATGCATTTCATTGTCAATTTTTTCAGCTACTGCTTCGCCATAATTGCGTTCAGAGCCTAAACTTTTACCTAAGAAGACTTGTTCTTGATGTTCACCAAATACCAATGGTCCTAGCTCATCACTCATACCCAAACGAGTAATCATTTCGCGAGCAATGTTCGTCACCATTTGTAAGTCTCCAGAAGCACCACTACTGATTTCTTTCAGTACAATCGCCTCTGCACAACGTCCACCCAAAGCCACGCGAATCTGTGCTAGCAATTGGGAACGTGTCATATAGTTTTTCTCTTCTTGTGGGAGCATCATGGTGTAACCACCTGCGCTACCACGAGGAATAATTGTTACTTTATGAACAGGATCTGCATTGGGCCATAAATGAGCCACAATGGCATGACCAGATTCATGGTATGCTGTCAATTCACGTTCTTTTTCACTCACCACATGACTTCTGCGCTCAGGACCATAGCTTACTTTTTCACTAGCTTCTTCTAAGTCATGCATGGAAATGGATTTACGATCTTGACGAGCTGCTAACAACGCTGCTTCATTTAATAAATTGCTCAAATCAGCACCGGTAAAACCAGGTACTTTTTTCGCAATCGTTTTTAAATCCACATCTGGATCCAACGGTTTATTACGAGCATGCACTTGTAAAATCGCCTCACGACCACGAAGATCTGGACGACCCACTGTCACTTGGCGGTCAAAACGACCTGGACGTAATAAAGCTGGGTCTAAAATATCTGGGCGATTCGTAGCCGCAATGGTAATAATACCTTCATTGGCACCGAAACCATCCATTTCTACCAACAATTGGTTCAAGGTTTGTTCACGTTCATCATGACCGCCACCAAGGCCTGCACCACGTTGACGACCTACTGCATCAATTTCATCGATGAAAATAATGCATGGTGCATTTTTCTTAGCTTGACTGAACAAGTCACGCACACGAGAGGCACCAACACCAACGAACATTTCTACAAAGTCAGATCCACTAATGGTAAAGAATGGAACTCCTGCTTCCCCTGCTACGGCACGTGCTAACAAGGTTTTACCTGTACCTGGAGGGCCAAACAATAAGACCCCTTTGGGAATTTTAGCCCCGATAGCATTAAATTTACCAGGATTACGTAAGAATTCAACGACTTCTTCCAATTCTTGCTTAGCTTCATCTGCACCAGCCACATCTTTAAAGGTCACATTAACTTTACCTTCTCCCTGCATTTTAGCACGAGATTTGCCAAAGTTCATGACGCGACCAGATCCACCTTGTGTAGACTGCATCATAAAGAACCAGAATCCAATAATCAATACAATTGGTAACGCAGATGTTAATAAGCTAACCCACCAAGCTGGTTGCTCAGGTGGTTGCGCAGTTACATCAACACCACCTTCGGACAATTTTGCAAAAATACCTGCATCACTAGGTGCATAGGTAGCAAATTCTGTACCAGATTTTAATTTACCTGTAATAGAATGATCCCCTGTAATTGTGACACTCTCTACATTTTTTCGTTGCACCTCTTGTAGGAACGATGTATATGTAATTTCTGATTTATTTTTTGTACCTTCAGAAAAAGAGTTAATCGCTGCTACTGCGGCGACAATTATCAACAAATAGAGGAGTACGTTTTTTAAGCCTCGCTTCAAAGTTTTCTCCTTTCTCATCTATAATCTAAATTGATACTTATTTATCATATCAAATTTTGTCGAATATATCAACGATTATTGATAGACTTCTTCTTTTAAAATGCCAATATACGGCAATTGACGATATTTTTCATCGTAATCTAAACCATAACCAATGACAAACTCATCTGGGATGACAAAGCCTTCATAGTCTACATAAACATCTACTTTACGACGATCTGGTTTATTCAACAAGGAACAAAGACGAACACTAGCCGCTTTGCGGGATTGCAAGTTTTCTAGTAAATAGGACAAGGTTGTACCAGTATCCACAATATCTTCTACTACAATCACATGTTTCCCTTCTACAGGACGATCTAAATCCTTTAAAATACGAACTACGCCACTACTTACAGTACTACTACCGTAACTAGAGCAAGAAATAAAATCCATTTTTACATCGCCTTCAATATGACGTGCTAAATCTGTAAAGAATACAATGGCCCCTTTTAATACACCTACAAGGACAATTTCTTTACCTTTATAATCTTCTGTAATTTGACGACCTAATTCCGCCACTCGTTTTTGAATTTGTTCTTCCGAAAGCAATAATTCTTTCACTTCTGGTATCATAGTAACTCCTTATTAGTTAGCTCTATTTCTTTTCTATGTCACTACATAGAACAACCTTAATTGTATCATATGACGTCAAAACTTGCACCTGACGGAAACGAAATTCTTTTCCCTTTGGACCTTTGACTAAAGAACATAAACCATCTATAACTGCCTGATTCAATTGTTCTGGTTTCACATAAAGGCTTAATACTCGTTTCCATAGTCGGCTCACTAAGGCATCATGCTCACCCATCAGCCCTCGTTTATCCAACACTATGCCAGTTTCATCATGACTGACATAGTCCGATTCTAACCGTGTCACCTCTTGCTCAAAATAGGAGGTATCACATTGCGCCAATGCACCTAATCGATACAAGGCATTCACTGTTTGTGGATACCTTTCCGTACAGGTAGGTATCAGGACTTGTCGAATCCAATTCCTATCATAGGTCGTATCTTGGTTAGATGCATCTTCTCCATGAAAACACTGCAACCACTTAGCATAGTCTTGTAATACCTGTTTAGGTAAAGATATACAAGGCCTCCACAGATTTTCTGTGATAGTTTTCATTCCTTGTAAACCCTCTAGACCAGTTCCACGTAACAAGTGAGCTAAGATTGTTTCTCCTTGGTCATCTAAATGATGGGCCGTCACAATATATTCATATCCCTTATCTTCTGCAATATCTTGCAGATGAGTATACCTCAATTGACGCCCCATCATCTCAAAGGATATACCTTCCTCTTTGGCCTTATCACCGACATGTTCATGCACTGTATAGCAGGGCATTCCAAATTGTAAGGCATACCATTCTACTAACTCCACTTCTTCTAAAGCCTCTACTCTAAGTCCATGGTCCATAGTAAATACGCCTACATTCGTGAATCCCTCTATATAAAAATAATGTAATAAGGCTATAGAATCTACCCCACCGGAACAGGCTAACAATAGAGGCGTATCTTTTGTTATTGAGTCCCCCATCGCTGCTGTCACTGCCTGCCGAAACCGCAATACAGTAGCCCACATATCTCCATATAAGGCTTTCTCTCGACTACGATTCATAGGGATAGTAGATTGATACATACGGTGTCGATACATATGATACTGATCAATACAATTCTCTCCATAGTATCTATTCAACACGGTGCGACTGTTATCTACTTGCTCTGCCAATTCTTCCATCGTCAGCAAGGGCACAACCATCTCCACATATTTGCGTGTTTCATTGGCCTTTTCCACTTCTATACTGGTGTGCAAATCTCCTTGACTTTCATAGGCATCTAACAAACTAGTCACCAAAGGCGCCCAAGAATAATAGGATTTATTTTGCACCATATTGCGCTTGCCACCCTTCTAATCCATCAGCTTCACTGACCACAATCGACCCAATTTGATATGTATCCATAAGAGATGTAATAATCTCGGCCCCTGGCACAATAATATCTACACGCCCTGGTTGCAAACCTTTCACTTCCAACCGTTCCTCACGACTCATATACCGAAGCTGTAATATCATAGCTTCAATAGTACCGCGGTCCATACGATGCCCCTGTATTCGTCTAGGATCGTAACGTTCCATTTGCAAATCTATCGCCGCCAAGGATGTTGCGGTGCCACCAATACCAATAAACTCGCCAAACATTCCTTCAATGGGTAGTTCATCCCACATGCGCACAGTTTCTTCCCATACACGTTGGGGTCCCTCCCTAGATATATCTTGCATACGCACAGCACCAGCGGGATAGGATTTTGTAAAGTACACATGGTTCGCATCACCCAAGGCAATTTCCGTACTTCCTCCCCCTACATCAATAGTAGCATAGTGAAAGTCTGGATGTTCATAAACCGTGGCCCCTATAAATCCATAGGTAGCCTCCTCTTCACCACTTAGTACACGGTACTCCATAGGACACACTTGCTTGGCTTTCTCTAAGAAGTCCTTACCATTTTCTGATTCTCGAATGGCACTCGTAGCAAGACCAATGCGGATAGTAGCCCCATAGTCAGTGAGTACCGCGTCTATTTCTTTGAGAGCCTGAACACCACGCTCCATAGCTTCCTCTGTTAATAGTCCATTACTATGACGTTTACCTAATTGTGTAGTCCATAATTGCTTCGGTTCATTCTGCCACTGCGAACCATCATAGGTCCCCAACAATACCCGAAACGAGTTAGAACCTAAGTCCACAATTCCAATCCGGCTGCCTTGTTCTACTATACATTGTTCCATTTTTATCGCTCAACTTTCTATCCCTAGTTATTTACAATTATATCTATAGTCTATCCATAGTGTACACAAAAAAAGTGATACTCTTGTATCACTTTCCCTTATCGAACATAGGGAACTTCCCCTGGCTTAACTAAGCCTAGTTCTTCCCGTGCTACACCTTCGATATGTTTATCATCTTCTAATAACTTTTTTTGTTCTGATAAATCTTCATTTTCTTTCTTTAATTCTTGCAACTGCTGTTCAAGTTGATGTTTTTCTTGATGTAAACTATAGATTGTATATACTTGCTGCACTACTACTATGGCAAACAAGATAAACAAGGCTAAGCGAACTTTGTCTAATTTTCTATTTACTTTTCTCTTTGCCGATCCTTTCGGTTTTCCATTTACATTTGCCATACCTATCACTCCTGTATTGTATCTATAATTGTATTATAGCATATGTAGGCATTTCCGTGTACACTTCCTATAAAAGAGTGCGACTACTACGATGCCTCCATGATATACAATAAAAAGCGACCCCACTAGGAGGTCGCTTTTTATATGTGAATGTAAGGATTAACTATTCACCTTTGTAGTTCAATACTTTTTGAGTTACAGGTGTTGCATGTTTTTCGAAGTATTGAAGAGCTACTTCTGGGAACATTGCGTATGTTAATACGTCTTCTTCTGTTACGCCAGTGAAGCCTTTAGCTTCAAGATCAGCACGCATTTTTTCCATTTCTGGAGCTACGTCATCAGCTGGACGATGAGTGATAGGAGTTTCGTCGCCAATGATTAATTCTTTGATTTCTGGTTTTACAGCTGCTGGAAGTTGACCGTATTTACCACGAACTAGGTCTTTTACTTCAGCTGGTGTAGTGTTGTAACGAGGCAATCCTTGAGATTGGAACAACACGTTCATCATAGCCATTGTACCAACGATTTGAGATGTTGGAGTTACCAATGGAGGGAAACCAAGATCTTCTCGAACGCGAGGCATTTCATCCATTACGTCGAAGAATTTGTCAGCCATACCCATTTCTTTCAATTGATTTTGAGTATTGGACAACATACCACCAGGAATTTGGTAATGACGAACTTCTGGTAATACTTCATGAGCTGGAGTCAAACCGAATTCATCAGCGATTTCTTTACGAACGCCACGGAAGTATGTAGCTAATTCACGCATTTTAGCAAGATCTAAACCAGTGTCGTATGGAGTGTTTTTGAAGATTTCAACGATAGATTCAGTAGCAGGTTGGCTAGTTGCATGGCCGAATGGGCTCAATGCAGTGTCGATAATATCAACACCAGCTTCAACTGCTTTTAAGTAAGTAGCAGATGCTAAACCGCAAGTGAAATGGCTATGTAAATCGATATCGAATTTTTCGCCAAATTCTTTGCGCAAATCTTTTACTAAGGATTCTGCATCGTATGGAGCTAATAAGCCGGACATATCTTTGATGCAAAGGGAATCAATACCCATTTCTTTCAATTCTTTAGCTACTTTTACGAAGCTTTCGTTAGTGTGTACAGGGCTGATTGTGTAAACCATAGTACCTTGTACATGAACGCCTGCTTTGTTACCAGCTTCGATAGCAGCACGCATGTTACGAGGATCGTTCAATGCGTCGAAAATACGGATGCGGTCCATACCGTTTTCTTTTGCTTTGCGAACGAATGCTTCTACTACATCATCAGCATAATGTTTGTAACCCAATAAGTTTTGGCCACGAAGTAACATTTGCAATGGTGTGTTTTTTAAGTTTGCTTTTAATGTACGAAGACGTTCCCATGGGTTTTCATCCAAGAAACGGATACAGCTATCAAATGTTGCACCACCCCAGCATTCCAAAGCATCATAACCAATTTCATCCAATTGTTGTAATGCTGGAAGCATATGGCTCATACGCATACGTGTAGCCAAGATAGATTGATGACCATCACGAAGAACTGTTTCTACTAATCTTACTCTTTTTGCACTCATAATCCTTCTCCTTCACATTGACCCTCCCCTATCAAGACTCTACCACCTGATAGAAAGGGAATTATTAAATACATGAGTAACAGTTATCTCATGTATAATGTACATAACTATATTAGACTACTAAACGCCATCTTTGTCAACCTAAATACATGCTTTTTAATCATATGAATTTTATCGATGTAGTTACATGTATATCCACTATTTTAGAGGGGTTTCACCACTTTTGTTTCGATATTCATTGTCAACTGATGTATATCTATTTCACTTTTTTAGGCGCTGTTTCTAACACAATATGTTGACCATTTCGTTTTACCTGAATAGAAAAGTCTTTTACATCCTCTTTAAAATAATCCATTTTTATCGCTAGCAACAACTTGCCAATTTCTGTTTTTATCCGCTCTGTTAAAAACTCTTGATAAAAATCATCTTCCGTTTTATGTGACTTTACTTTGGCCCCTAGTTTGTTACCTGTACTGGCATTATCTTTCAATATAGCAGTCTCAAAGGTTTCTGTTTCCACAAACCCTTTCATCATATCCGCATCACTTAATCCTTTTTGGATTTTAAATTTTGCCATTTTTTAGTTCCTTCTTTCCATATGTCCCACAATTTTGTTTCTATTATGACTAATTGTTATAGCTTTTTATGAAAGACAGTGAATTTTATTACTGAAAGTTACATGTATCGTATAATTCTTTATTGCTTTTTCTCAGAAGAACCGCTATCTTTAGCAGACTCTTTATCCTTTAAGATAGAATCTACAGTAATTTCTGATAATTCTGTTGGGTTATCATAGGTATAAACTTTATTAAAACCTACCCCTAGTTTACCTTCATAGGCCTCTAAGGCACGATTTTTATCATCCACTTTAACAATGTAAATCAATTGTCCTTGGGTAACACCGATTAAACGGAATTTTCCCGGAGGGTTGATGGCACGCCATCCACCTTCTGTACCATTGAACATAAATACATCTCCAGTACGTACATTATCATAGAAGAATCGATCTTCATTGTAGAACATGCCGATACGCCCAATATCAGAAGCTTGCATATAGACACGACGCGTATCATAGTTTGCATCTGTGCGATATACACGATATGCACCATCTCCGACACGGACCTTCATATAGACTACATTCGTTGCCGCAGAGTACGCCACATCTGTAATACGCGATCCATTAGGAACAGAATTAATAGTTGTATCAATTTCATGTTCTGGTGCTTCTGGGTCAATACGAGCTAACATCACATCATTATGACGGCCACCAAATAAACCAACAATGGCTAAATTACGATCTGACATCCATTCAAAATAAGATACTTCCCGTTCTTTTAAATCCAAAGTAACAGGAGCTTCTTTACCAGCCGTGTATATATCCACACGATTTTGTTCCACTACAGCCATATATTTATGGTCATGAGAGTAATAGCGAGTTCCCTCTTTCACATCTGGAAAATTTTTATCTACTTCCTCGCCATTGATCACCTGAAAATTTGTAGTAGGCGCTAAGTATACTTGGTCTAAATACAGGTAGACACCACCTTGCAAAACTAAGCCTAGCAAAAAGGCTGTTGTTACTTTTCCAAAGGTATTCATAGACTCTCCTATTTCACGATAAATACAGTAGGAATCATGCGTTCACCTAACAAATCTGCAGGCTTGTTCACAGTTTTACCATTATAGAACAACGTGGTGCTAGAACCACCATCCAAATTAGCTGCAATCACAGCCCCTTCTTGGTATAAAATATCTTGCACATCACGCAAAGTAGCTCCAGCAGAGTAGGCTTGACGTCCATCAATGACTAAGAATAGGACCGTCCCATCTTTCTTTTGAGCAATGGCTGTTCTAGGTCCAATGCCCCAGCCACCATCACCATCAGTAATCATCTTCTTACCATTTACGATAAGCGGTGGACCGAAAGTTAAACCTTCTTTGGCTCCCATCTCTTTCAATTCACGCTTGTTGTAAGTACCAGCAATTAAGTTACCAGATTTCGTAAAACCAATGAAATCTACATCTTCATCAGGTCCTACATCTTTACCTAATACATACTCTCCATCATGCAGGATAAATCCATACGGAGAACGCCCTGTTCCTGTCCCATTAGGGTCATGGAATCCACCCCCATTAATAGCCGCTACTGCCCCATTTAAACGAGCAATATTACTAGTCGTCTCGCCTTTTTCATTAAGATGAGGTGCTGTAGCTACCTGAACTCTTCGTGGATCTGGAATTTCTAGTAAATATCCCGTATACCGATTAGACTCAATTTTACGCAAATTCAATGTAGTATCTTCTTTTACATCAAACTTAAATAATTCTTGATTTTCACCAGTCCCAACTGTACCCACAATTTTTTGTATTTCTTCAGGCGTATAGAGCCACGTAATATAATGTGGATGTCGAGACCGTAAAATAGCGCCTACTACGGTGCGTTTAATGTTATCAAAAGGGCCAAACAACACCACGATAGGTGATGTAATAGCTGTAAATATAAACATGAGAAGGATAAATTTTACCCATCCTTTTCTAAAAAAAGAACCCATATAATATGCTCCTTTATCTATTCCTATCCTATACTGCAGATATACTGTTGTCGCAATACCAACAGGCCTAAGTAAATACAATAGGCTATGTGTAATGTCTGTTAAGACTCCAATACTCGTAACTCTTCTATTCGATCAGAAATAGATACTCCTTCATAGGAAAAGTGAGGATACACCTCTCGCAACGGTTCCAACACAAATTGGCGTTCCCAAAAATAGGGATGAGGTACCACTAAATTAGGTTCTTCTACACACACAACTTGACCTGCTTCAGTTTCTATCCACACAATATCTAAATCTAATGTTCTAGGTCCCCAATGGATCTCTCTCTGTCTACCCGCTAAACGCTCAATATGCCATATAGTTTCTAGCATGGTCAGAGGTTCTAAGGTGGACTTTACTTTCAGAATCCCATTTAAAAATGGTCCTTGCTCCACTGGCCCCCATGGTGGCGTTTCTATCCAGCTCGAATGCTCTACACCAGTTACACCTTGTATACCTACTAGTTGATTCACCGCAAATGTTAAATATCCTTCTCGGTCACCTAGATTAGAACCGATACCAATATAATAGGTATACATTATAATTGCCCTCGTGTAATCACTACTTCTACATAATCTAGCACACCGGGGATCGGCGCTTCTGGCTTGCGCACTGTCACTGAAAGCCCTACAATCCCTTGATAGGTATTCCATAAATCATCTGCAATGAGTGTACCCACCCGTTCAATCAGTCGTTGTGACGGTCCTTCTACAATAGCTTTTGTCCGTTCGTATACATCTGCATAATTAATAGAATCTTCAATACTGTCAGATTGTCCAGGTTTCGTCAAATCTACACCAATAGAAATATCCACAAAGAATCGTTGACCTAATTCATTTTCGCTTGGTAGATTACCATGATACCCATAGAATGCCATGTTTCTCAAATTAATTCTGTCCATTACTCACCTCGTAATAGTACATCTGCTACGGTAATTGCCCTCTTATGCATTTCCACATTATGAACTCGCACCATATCTACACCTTGAATCATCCCTGTAATACAAGTAGCTACCGTTCCTTCATCTCGTTGATCCACGGGAATATCATTTAGTATGGTTCCGATGAAACGCTTACGGCTAGGCGCTAATAAGACAGGATATTCATACACTGTAATTTCTCCTAACCGTTGGATCACTTCCACATTTTGAGCATAATCTTTGCCAAAACCAATGCCTGGATCAAGCCAAATATTTTGTGGTTTTACTCCTTCTTTCAAAGCTAGATCCACCGAGGAGAAGAAAAATGCCTTCATATCATCGATAATGTCATCGTAATCAGTACTATTTTGGTTATGCATAATAATGACTGGCACATCATATTTTGCCGCTACCGCTGCCATGTCCTTATCATATTTTAAGCCCCATATATCATTCAATATATGAGCCCCCTGCGATAAGGCAAAATCAGCTGTTTCTGCTCGGTATGTATCCACAGATACAGGTACAGTAGAGCATTCTAGAACTGGCAACAGTACTTCTTTCATACGCTCTAATTCTTCTGCTTCAGAGATTTGTGTATGCCCAGGACGCGTAGATTCTACGCCTACATCAAGAATATCTGCCCCTTGTTCTATCATTAGTTTTGCATGGGCTACGGCTGTGTCAGAAGTATTGTAACGACCTCCATCAGAAAAAGAGTCTGGAGTTCCATTCAAAATCCCCATAATTAATGTACGGTCTTTTAGCTCTAATTGTTTACCATCTTGCCAGTTGTACTTGCGGTACTTAAACATGATCGTTACCTCCTAATAACACCAATGCTTCCTCGCGTAATGTCCCCATGGGTTCTAATATACCTGTGGCTACCATCGTTTTTGCTACGGTTTCCTGTGCTACTTCACCTTTCATAAGCATGCATAAATGGGTGGCTTCTACCATTACCATGGCACCCAATACATTGCCCTCTTCCACTAAAGATGTGGCAATGTCATGGGTCAATCGTTCCTGTAATTGTGGACGCTTGGCATAGACATCCACTAATGCTTTCAATCGGCCCAAGCCAAATACTTTACCATCTCGTGGTTGATACACAATATGTACTTTGCCATAGAAAGGCATTAAATGATGTTCGCAAATCGAATAAAAGGGGATATGATTCACTGATACAAGGCCAGTATGCTCCGTAGGATACACATCACCTAATGCCTCTTTTCCAGTGCTATGACACCCAGAAAACAAGCCTTCAAACAGCGTAGCTACACGTTTGGGCGTATCTGTCATGCCCTTTGTCTCTAAGTTGATATCAAGACCTTCTAATAATTGGCGCACACCCATTATAGCTTGTTCTTTCATAGTCATCTCCTAAATAATTTTCGTGGTCCAATCTTCGATAGTCCAAATATCCGTTACCCAAGATTCGTAAAACTCAGGCTCATGACAAACTAGGACAATAGTTCCTTTAAAAGCTTGTAATACCCGCGCCAATTCTGCTTTTGCATCCACATCCAAATGGTTCGTCGGTTCGTCCAAGACAAGCACATTATAGGACTCTTGCATCAATTTACATAGGCGAACTTTTGCATTTTCCCCTCCAGATAAGACGCGCATTTGACTGGTAATATGCTCATTGGTAAGTCCACAACGAGCCAAAGCCGCACGCACCTCAGAATTAGTCAAGGACGGATAGGCATCCCAAATATAGTCTAAAGCCGTTTTAGAATTATCTCGACTGTCTTCTTGAGCGAAATATCCAATTTGTAAGAACTCACCTTTTTCTATCTTGCCAGATAGAGCTGGAATCATACCTAATAAGGTTTTTAATAAGGTTGTTTTACCTAACCCATTCACACCTTGGATGGCAATTTTTTTCCCTCGCTCAATGACTACTTCAACTGGTCGTGTTAAGGGCTCATCATAGCCCAAGACAAGATCCTTCGCATCCACAATAAAACGGCTTGGGGTGCGTCCCTCTTTAAATCCAAAAGATGGTTTTATCTTTTCTTGTGGCTTCTCCAAGATTTCCATTTTTTCTAACCGCTTTGCTCTCGAGTTTGCCATACCACGAGTCGCTACACGGGCTTTATTCCGTTGAATGAAATCCTTCATATCTGCCACTTCTTGCTGTTGTCGCTCATAGGCACGTAAGGCTTGTTGTTTTTTTACTTCGTAGGCAGCTAGGAATTGGTAATAGTCTCCTGTGTATCGTGTGAGCTGAGCTTGTTCAATATGGTAAATCACATTCACCACAGAATTTAAAAACTCCATATCATGAGAGATTAAGATAAAGGCATTTTCATAATTTTGTAAATAGTTTTGCAACCATTTAATATGGTCCACGTCTAAATAGTTTGTCGGTTCGTCCAACAACAGTATAGTAGGTTGTTCTAACAACAACTTTGTGAGCAACACTTTCGTCCGTTGACCACCACTGAGATCCATCACATCACGGTCTAGACCGATATCCATCAAGCCTAAACCCTGCGCAGTTCGTTCAATGGTAGCATCGATTTCATAGAATCCACGCTGCTCTAGCATCTCTTGCCACTCTCCAGTGAGCTCCATAAGCTCATTCATTCTGTCCGCAGAGCAATCGCCCATCTCTAAATAGGCATCTTGCAGTTGTTGTTCAATACCGTATAGAGAATCGAAAGCCCCTCGTAATACATCACGAATGGTCATCCCTTTCTCTAATACACTGTGCTGATCCAAATAACCCACCGTCACTTGATTGGACCATTCCACTTTTCCTTCATCAGGCATCAAGTGCCCTGTTATGATATTTAAAAATGTTGACTTTCCTTCTCCGTTGGCGCCGATCAGGCCTACGTGTTCACCTTTCAGCAAACGGAAGGAGGCATCATCTAGTATTTGTCTTGCCCCAAATCCATGGGTTACATTGGTTACAGTTAAAACACTCATATTCATTCTCCAAACTAACGTTATGTATCCTTTTATTATACGTTAACATGACAATAATTTCTAGTTTTTAAATATCTGTCCTGTTATTTTTATATTTTCTGTGTATTTACGCATGACACTATGAAAGTGTATACTAATAGCATTCTTAGAATATCTTAGTCGTTTACAATGGTATATACGAATCTTGTCTTCCCTATGATAAACCCTATTATTCCATAGATATGACGAGATAAAATCATATATTACCCTGACAAGGAGTATATCCCATGAATCATGTACCTACTATCTTATCTATACAAGATATGAGCTCTGTAGGCCGTTGTTCACTAACTGTATTCATACCTTTAGTGAGCGCTTTACGGTGCCAACCTATCCCATTACCAACAGCGGTACTTTGCAATCATTTAGAATATCCTAATTTTGAAATGGTGGACATTACGGATCACCTTGAAAGCTTCTACAACTGTTGGAATAAAAATAATATCACTTTCGACGCCATCCAAAGTGGTTTCCTCGCATCACCTGAGCAAATTCGTCTTGTTGAAGATGCCATCGAACGATTCGGCAAAGATAAATTAGTTGTCGTAGATCCCGCTATGGCAGATGATGGCAAACTCTATTCCATCTACAACGAGGAAATGGTGAAAGAAATGCGTAAACTCATCACCAAAGCTTTCATCATTAAGCCGAACTACACAGAGGCTTGTTTCCTCTTAGACATGCCCTATGACCCTACACCGCAATCGGAAGAGATTATCTATGATATGTGTCGCCGCTTACATGCGCAAGGCCCAGAATATGTGGTCTTATCTAGCTTACCATCTGAGGATTCCGCCCTCATCGCCGTCTATCGGGGTAGTACAGATACTATCACTTGGATATCCAATCCATTAGTACAGGTGAAGGCCCACGGCACAGGGGATACTTTCACAGCTATTTTAACAGCCCTCGTATTACGTGGCTATACACCAGAAGAGGCATCTCGCATTGCCGGTCAATTTACTACAGAGACAGTCAAATTCACCCACAAAACAATCGGTTCTCTTCGTGACGGCTTAGCGCTTGAATTATTATTAGATCGTTTAATTTCTATTCCAGACCCACAATAAGGAGGTTTCATGAACACGTACAAAACAAACAATGATATGACCCAATCTACTAACACAGCAACGTCTCAGCATACACAACCGGCTATATCTACTAGCTCAAGATCCACAACAAAAGATATTATCTATATCGGATTATTATCCGCCTTATGCATCGTGTTTACGACTATTAAAGTACCTTTACCAACAGGCGCCATGGTACATCTTGGTTCCGCTGCCCTATTCTCCATGGCATCCGTATTCGGCGGATTCTATGCAGGGCTCGCTGGCGCCATTGGATCTGGTATCTTTGACCTCATCATGGGCCATTCCCAATACACCTTATTCTCCATCGTAATCAAAGGACTAGCGGGCGTAATTGTAGGTGTATTAACAGTAGGTTGGAGACCTACCATTCCTGCTCGTTCCATATCTACCACTCGCATCTTATTAGCTATGCTAGTCGGTGCTATTTGGACAGCTGCAGGGTACTTCGTAGCATGGTGGGTTGTACTGGATAGCTACATCGCTGCCGTCACAAGACTCCCTGCATCCTTCCTAACTAGCGGCATCGGCATCTTAGTAGCCTTGCTATTAATCCCGATCCTACGCCGTATCCCTCGTAAATAATTTGTCATACCCTTGAAAGTATGGTATACTAGACACAACAAAAGAGAGCCAATAACGTGTCGAAGGCGTTAGGCTCATCTCAGAATGCTATGAAATGAAATTGCCTAACGTGTTGAGGTGGCTAGACCTCATTCGTTAGGCTTTTCACTTACATGTTTAAGTAAGTTAAAAATGCTATAACAAGCATAAGAAATTGTATCAATAAAGATAAATATTCAAATGGTGTCATAGTATCACCTCCTCCCATTATAGGAAGAGACGAGCCCAACACACGTTACTGACTCTCTTGTTTATAAGTATAGCATATTTTGTGCAAATTGTTTATATTTTTAAAAGTAAATCTCATGAGGAACGCCCTTATGTGTAGTAGCCTTGTGGCGTTCTTTACTATCTAAATAGCACTAATATATGAAGAGCAGTGCGTGTTCCTGAGCAAACATTATGAAATACCGTTTGCGAAGGAATATGCACTGCTCTTCCCTTTATATAATTTAGTTACAAACGCCACAGGCTACATAACTTAACCAGTGACGATCTTGGCCATGAACTTCTCATTATTAATAATAAAACGTTCATGTGTACCACGGCCGATAACTTTTTCACCTTCTTTAGCTACTACCTCAAAGGTTACTTTTCTACCGTCCACTGCTACTACCGTTGCCATTGCCGTTATAGTTGCTCCTAATGGGCTAGCCGCTTCATGACTGGTTTCCATGCGAATCCCAACGGACCCTTCATCAGCTCCTAAATCACCTTGAATTCCTGTATAGGCTGCTTTCTCCATCAATGCCACCATCGCAGGTGTGGCAAATACAGGTAACGTACCACTCCCCATATACTCCGCTGTATTATTAGATTCTACTACCACCGTAGCCATACCCACTTGTCCAATCTCGATTGCCATAGAAACTCCTTTCCAATATTAACAGTAATACAGACTATCATTTGATTTCATTCTAGCACTTTAGGGGAGTTTTTTCTATTATATGTGCAAATTTCTTTTAGAGATAAACATATTATTTTTCATATTTCTTCTGCATACACACGAAGCCAATTAACAATGTCTTCAAAAGACTTCTCACCAGAAGCTATATCAATAATTAAAGATTTCTTTTCTTCTAGAGTAGTATTAATTATATATCCATTGGCCTTTAAATATATAAACATACAATGTAATGCAGTTCGTTTGTTTCCATCTATAAATGGGTGATTCTTTGCTATTCCTCTACATAATTGTGCTGCCTTCTCATGTACTGTAGGATATAAGTCATATCCACCAAAAGATTGAAACGCTGTAGAGATAGCTGACTCTAATAATCCAATATTCCTTATTCCAGGTAAAAGTACAAACTGTCTTTCCAAATCAGAATGAAAGTTTAGTATATCTTGTAACAAGAGATGAATAATTTTATCCATTAGCAGTTCTCTAATTCTTTATATAATTCATAATTTTCTACAATCAATTCTTGTGAAAGTTCTTTAAGCCTTTTTTCTAATTCCTTATTATTCTCACTAGTAATAATTTTAATATTCTTTTTATTATTTGTATTATCTGTATTCATCATAACCTCCTAGATCTCATAACGATATTACATATATTATAATTAATACAGGATATGATTTGACTCTATTCTAACACTTTTATTGAATTTTTTCTATTTTATTTTCTCATAAAGTATACTAACTTCCCTATAAAGGGTTTACATTAACCTCCCTACAAGCGTTTTACACTAACCCCTGATATTTCCTTTCTAATCCTATTGCATTTATTTCCTTGACAATGCACCGCTCTGTTTTACAATAACTATAAGAAAAGGAGTGATATTTATGACTGATATATCTATACATCTTACTGAAAGTGAATACAATCTAGTTCGTCAGCATATTGAAAGTAAGGGGCTGACTATCTCCCAATATATAAAAGCAATGCTATTAGAAGAAATAGAAGATGAATACGACATTTCTATCGTCAATGAATATTTAGAAGAAAAAGATTCTATGGAGTTCCTAACATTTGAGGATGCTACTAAGGAATGGGATATTAAGTAGTTATTCAAATTAAATTACACAAAGTGTCAAAGCAAAGTGGGTACCACGTCTTTCGACGTTGGTACCCACTTTTTGGTATGCATAATTTAGTACTAACTATTGATATTTAGTTTTATGCCATCCCCATGCGTTCCATAAGCATTTTAATTTGTGCTTTCATTTCTGCATTTTCTGCATCTTTTCTAGCATTTTCTGCTTTTAATGCAGAAATTTCATCTTGCATTACATATACAGAGGAGATTGGACCACCTTTGTAACGTTCTGGGATATTGTCATCATCACCAGTACCGAAGCGATATGTGGCACCGATGTTTGCCATGCTCTTACCAGATCCCATTGTAATTCCTGCATTGAACATAAAGTTTTCATTTGCATAGTGTGCAATACCTAATGCTAATGCTTGGTTTCCATCATAAGAGCCGATACCTGCCATGATTTGAGATTTTCTCAATGGATCGTAGCTTAATGGATTCATGGCTGCTAATGCTGCAGAATGTGCACCAACTTCGCCTACACGTTGGGAAGTTTTTTCTAAAGCAGCGCCAAGTTTATTTGTCACTTCTTTGACTTGACCAACAGTAACTGCATCTGTATCTGCAACACCTGGAGCAACATTGGTAATACGATTACCACCATTGTTTAAGCCATCTTTTGTTAAGCTTACAGATTTCGTAGGGTCACCTGTACTTGGAGCAATGTTAAGACCTGCACCATCCATTTTCACAGAACTATCTACTACAGGGTTTCCATCTTTATCTTTTACAACATTACCGTCTTTATCTTTTTTGTAGTTGTTGTAATCAGAACCATTCAAGCCAGTGATTTTACCGTCTTTGATTTCTACTTTAGATACTGTACCATCCGCATTTTTGCTTACTACGGACAAGCCTTTATCAGTAATAGTTGTAGTATTAACGCCTTCTTTTGTAGGAACACCGTTTGCATCTGCTGGAGCACCAAATGTACCCATGTTAGCTGTTACACTACCTTTTTCAGCATTCAATTCTACTTTAGTATCACCGTCTTTTTTACCTAGAGTAATCGTTCCTTCATGTCCGTTTACTTCAATAGCTTTTGCATCTTTACCTGTTGTAATAGTTCCTTTAGTACCATCCATTTTTACAGCTTCAGGAGAATTTTTATCACCTAAAGTAAGTGTATTGGCATTTAGATCTTTTGCGGTTACCGTTTTAGCTGTTACGCTGCCATCTTTACCATTGATACCTACTTGGTTTTCACCTGTACCGGCTTTAATAGTAGCATCTGTACCATTGATAGCAACAGCATTTGCACCTTTACCAGCTGTAATAGTACCTTTATCTCCATCTAAAGATACGGCTTTATCACCTTTACCTGCAGTTACTTTATTTGCTTGTACACTACCGTCTTTGCCATCAAGTTTAACTTGTTTGCCGTTTGCACCGTCACCAGCTGTAATAGTGCCATCAGCACCATTCATTTTAACTTCTTTGTCACCTTTACCAGTAGATACAGTTCCTTTAGGTCCATCTAATTTAACTTGCGTATCACCAGTGCCTACAGTCACATTACCATCTTTACCATCTAGCTTAACTTCCTTGTCGCCTGTGCCAGCTGTAACACTACCATCTTTACCATCGATTTTAACAGCTGTTTTACCATTTGGATCACCAGCTACGATAGTTCCTTTATGTCCATCAAGTTCTACGCCTGGATCATTAGCATGATCTCCATCAGGATCATTTGCATCATGTTTACCAAGTGTAATTTTTTCACTCAATGTTGCATGGAATGTTTTAACTCCATTTTCCATTGTAGAAGTAACAGTAATGTTTTTATCACCTTTAACATCGACGCCTTCGCCAGCTAATTCTTTAATTTTATTTTTGCCAGCCTCAGTAAGTCCTTCCATATTTTTTAAATCCGTAATATCGGCCGCTGCCTCAGAATGAGCATTGTTTAAACGTTCATTCATAGTAGACAATGCATCTCCTACATTATGCGCATCAACATTCTTGCCATCTTTATCTTTTACTGTAAAGGTTGGTTCTGTTACATTACCATTTTCATCTACAGTCGCACCACCGCCAAGATATTTAGCAACTTCGGCTTTTGCTGCATGCAACTGATTTCCAGTCACCGCATCTTTAGAGTTTTCAGCAATCTTACCATCTTTTAAATTAGATAATGTAGTTGGGCCACCTTTGCCATTTGGATTCATCACACTAGCTTGTAATTTATCAGAATCTACTGGTTTTGCAGAGCCAATTTTATTACCATCTTTATCTACTTGATCAGCTTTGTAATAGTTACCATCATTTGCCTTCACTAAACGATTGCCCTGATCATCTGTGTACACCACTGACCCAGCTTCACCATTACGTAATGCATTGACTTTATCTGTCAAGGATTTACCATTCAAGCCATCTTGACCAGTTAATCCTTTATCAGCTGCCGTAGCATCTGGATCATCTGCAGATTTACCTGTAGCACCTTTACCATCACGTCCATCAGCAGCTGTGTCTCCTAATTTAGAAATGTTAGCTAACTCTTTTTTTACTTTGTCAGATAAACCAACTGTAATGGTATCGCCTTTAGCTTCCGTTTTGATTTCATCAGTGGCACCTTTTACTTTTAAGGTTTTCTCTTTTAAGTTTAAGGATAATTTAGTAGCACTATTATTATCATCGTCAGCTGATTCTGTACCTTTATCATCGATTGTTGTATCGCCAGCGAAGGACAATGTTGTATTAGTACCTAAGTCAGTTTTTAAGGCCTCTAATTTACCTGCCATAGAATCATTTGTTACTACATTATCAGTAATATTTTTCTCAATAGCTGCAATTTTATCATCAGCAGCAGCGATTTTTTCACCTTGTGCCGCCACTTTTTCATCGATGCCAGCCACTTTAGTGGTTAATCCCGCGAGATCCTCTTTTGCTTTATTGGCAGTTCCTTCTACTGTATCTACTTTATTTTTAAGATCTCCCAAGCCATTTTTATTCTCTTCCACACCAGCTTTTAGTTTAGTAATATCACCTTCAGCTGCAGTGACTTTACCAGCTACTTCATCTAATTTTGCTTTAGAGGCAACGCCTTTAATCGTAACATTTTCATCAGCAATTTCAGTATTTTCACCATTTGCTTTTTTCAATGTCACAGTACCGTCATTATCTACTTCATATTCGCCTTTTACCACGTGTAATTCAGCAGATTTATCAAGTTTGCCTTCTTTTAAATCATTGACACCCGTATTAGCAGCTGCTTTTGCTTCATCTACAGCCTTTTTAAGAGCTGCCGCATTTTCAGCTTTTTCTGTTTTTAAACGTTCATTTAATTCAGTTTCATCAACTTTATTACCTAAGGCAGTTACCATTTTATCAAGTGCTGCACCATCTACTTTGCCAGATAATACATCTTTCAAGTCATTAATGGCTTTTAAGTCAGCCTTTTTAGCCATTTCTTCTCTGAAAGTATCATCACTTACTTTCGTAGCTAATTCAGCGTTGACTTCACCAATTTTTGTATCTAAATCAGCTTTACTTGCTTTTTTATCTACTTCTGTTTTTAAATGTTCTAAAGCAGTTTTACTTGCAATACCAGTGATTGTTACAGCTTCTTCTGTTTTGACAGTACCGGTTCCATCTACTTTATCTAATGTAACACTACCGTCACTATTTACCGCATAGGAACCCTTTTTAACATGTAACTCAGCGGATTTATCTAGTTTATTGTTTGTTAAATTAGTAACATCTGCTGCATTTGCTTTTTTATTTAATTCTGTAGTTAGATCATCTTTATTTACTTTTTTATCTAATGCTTCTTTTACTTTGCCTGCCGTAACAAGCTTATTCGCATCACCACTAGCAGTCACGTCATTAGCCAAGTTAGGTGTTACAGTTACTTTACCATCTGCACCAGTCGTTACAGAAATTGCATCCCCATTACTACTTGTAATAGAGTTTACTTCACTCTTAGATGCAATCGTTACAGCATTGCCATTCGCTGTTAAAGTAATATTTTTACCAGCTACTAATTTTACTTTATGAGCTTCTGCATCACCTTCAGTTGTTGTAGGCACTAAATCTGTAGTGCTTGTTCCATTTACTACACTTACTGTACTTACTGTGTTATTGCGTAATGCTTTTAATTGTTTTACGTTGACTGCATCAGTATCATTAGTACCACTTGCTACGCTTAGAATACGACGAGTGATACTGCTTCCATTACCTACAGAAACAACGCCATGATCAGTGTTATTTACAGCATCTTTTGTTAAGTAACCAGTAGTAGCTGTGCCATCCGCTTCAGTAGTAGTAGATCCTTCACCTAATGCGACAGAGTTCGCTAAAGCTGCTTTCGCTTTTGTACCAATACCGATAGCATTTTCCGCTTCTGCATGAGCCGATGTACCAATGGCCACGGCACTCACTCCAGAAGCCAATACTTTGCCTACATCACTATTACCATTATTATCATTACTAGAACCAATTGCTACAGCATTTTTTGCTGATACACGTGTAAAGTAACCAACTGCTGTACCATATTGAGCATTTGCATCCACACTATTTCGTGCACCAACAGCAACTGCTTGGTTGGCATAATTGTCAGACTTATAACCAATATTTGTAGCACCGGCTTGACGTACATTGATATCAAAACCAATACCGACTGCTTTATTAGTTTCTACGTTTACATTAGTACCAATAGCTGTGGCACCATGTTCTTTTGCAAATGTAGATAAACCAATGGATACAGCTCCAGTACCTGTTGCTTTAGCACTAGAACCAATGGCTATGGCATTACCACTATTAGCTACTGTTTTAGATCCAATCGCAATAGATTGCGTTCCAGACGCCGTTGGTGCTTCTGCTGCATCAGCACCAGCACTACCGATAGCAATGGATTGCACACCGCTAGCAGATGCATTTTTACCTGCTGCCACTGCACCTGTTGCGGAAGCACTAGCCCCATTACCAGCTGCTAATGCACTATCTTCTGTAGCTTCACTGGATTTACCAACTGCTGTAGCATTAGCGACTGTAGCTTTCGATTGATCACCCACTGCTACTGTGCTATCTGCTGTGGCTTGCGCTTGGTTACCATAGGCAACTGCTGCTGTTCCAGTGGCGTTGGATTGGTTACCAATACTAATAGCCGTGTCCTTCGTAGCATTCACTTTGTTACCAATCGCAATAGCAGACAAAGCTGTCGTAACTGCTTCATTACCGATGGCCACGCCTCTTTCACCTGTGACAGCACGACTTAAACGACCAATGGCGATAGAACTTTGCATACCTGCTTCTGCACGAGTACCGATGGCAACACTATCACTACCTAAAGCTTGTACTTTCCCAAAATTGGCGCCAGAACCAATAGCTACTGCATTTTCTGCACTGGCAGTGATTCCATTCCCCATTGCTACAGAAAATCGCTTCGTAACAGTGATATTTTTACCAACACCTACAGAGCTATCTCCGCCTACTTCAACCTTAGTACCTAATGCTATTTCTGCACCATCTTTTACGGTCCCCTCAGGAATTGCCGCTTGTACAGTTGCCACTTGTGCACTCACTGCCAAGGCTGCTAATACACTAGCTACGGCAATCTTCTTTTTACCTGTGGTGTTTTTCGCTACTTCTGAAACTACGATGTAGCACTGCTTAGACTTACTCCAAATAACTTTGAATAACTTGTTCATTGTGATAATCCTCCCTTTTTCTGGTCATCAAACCTTGAACTATATATATATTTATATTTGTTAAATATAAACTGCCCCATTTATCGATGTAACTTATACATCACTACATAGTCAATAACATATCACTTTTACATGTTTCAATCTTAAAGAAATACATTATCTACTTCTTATTATACATATCTTTACTAAAAGTACTAGTATAATTTTGATTATTTTATTCACTTTTTGTAATATTCAAAACTTTTTTATCACTCCAAGTCTATATTATGCCATACTGCACACTTCGTTAAATCTTTAAATGCAATTACAAAAGCATTGAGTTTCAACGCTTTTAAAATCCTATTATGCTTTATACTTTTAATTATATACATTTCATCGGTTTTTTTCAATATTGCATATTTCATCATTTTACAAAAATCACTATTACATACTGTAGTCCATTTCTAACAGTAAAATGGACACCACGTCTTTCGACGTGATGTCCATTCTTTCATAGAGCGACAAGCTATCTCCTATTGAGTTATTTTTTGGCTAACATTTCAATACGTTCCATAAGCATTTTCATTTGCTCTTTCATTTCAGCATTTTCTGCTTTTAATGCACTTACTTCGTCTTGCATTACATAGACAGAAGAAATTGGACCGCCTTTGTAACGTTCAGGAACCGCACTATATTCTCCGCCAAATCGATATGTCACACCTGCATTGACCATGTTGCTTCCATCGCCAACGGCAACACCTACATTAAATAGAGTATCTTCGTTCGCATAATGAGCCACACCTAATGCTAAGGCTTTGTTACCTTTATAGGAGCCAACGCCTGCCATGACTTGAGATTTTTTAAGAGGATCATAGCTCAATGGATTCATAGCTGCTAATGCCGCTGCATGAGCACCTGCCTCATTCACACGGTTATTTAAAGCGTGTGCTGCTGCACGTACTTGACCTACTGTGGCTGCATCCGTATTAGCTGTACCTGCTGCTACATTATGAATTTGATTACCACCATTGTCTAGACCATCCGCTGTTAAGGAAACAGTCGGTTTATCTAAACCTTTCACTGGTGCAATCGTAATGCCTTCGCCATTGACTGTAGTTGTTACTAGACGAATCGGATTACCATCTTTACCTAATTGATGTTTCACAGATCCATCTGCATTCTTAACAATTTCTTTAGAACCATCTGGATTTGTTTTTATTTCAGGTAAGTAGTAGTCGTAGGATGTGGAACCATCTTTCATTTTCACATCTTTCGCCAATTTCACAGTCATCGTAGCTGGTTTGCCATCTTTTGCCTCAGTAGATACTACACCAATATTATCATCTGTTAATGCTTTAGTAGCTCCACCTTTAATAGCTAATGTATCGCCTAAACCTACAGTCACTGTGCTACCAGTATCACCTACAAATACTCGACCACGCGCCAAGGTATCCGTTACATCTTTCACTTGACCTTGCGTTGCCACTACACTGCGATCTGCTTCAGTCACTACTTTAGCTGGATCCCACTTCGTATTTGTCAAACCAGATACTGTGCCATTTTTGATTTCTACTTTAGATGTAGTACCATCAGGGTTCTTAGTCGTTACTGCTATACCATCTGCTGTAACAGTTGTATTAGTTCCTGTAGAATCTCCTAATTGAACCGTCTTAGCATTTACTGTATTAGCTTTCACTGTATCAGCTGCTACTGCTTTGCTTGTAACAGTACCTGTTGTACCATCTACAGTAATTTTCTTATCACCAGAACCAAATGTAACTGTGTCATTCAATTTTGCTGTGAAAGTTTTTACTCTAGTAGTTGTATCAGTACTTGGTGTGACAGTAATACCATGTTCACCTGTTACATTGATCAAATTAGTAATTGTATCCTTACCAGTATTTGTCAGGTTACTTAGATCTTTTGTGGCAGAATTACCTTTTAAGCTTTCAATCTCTTTATTTGCTTTTGTGATATCATTAGCATTTTTTGCAATGGCTGTTGTATTAGCACCAATTGCTTTTGTATTAGATTGAATAGCGGATGCATTGTCTTTAATTGCTTTTTCATTAGTAGCAATTTTGCCTTCTGCTGTAGTAACACGGTTCTCTACTGTTTGAATACGATCTGTATTAGATTTAATAGTCTCTGTATTGTTCTTAATGTCTTGGGCATTTTTCTTAATATCTTCTGCATTTTTAGCAATCGCTTTTGTATTTTCGCCAATTTGTTTTTTATTCTCTGCAATACCTTGTTTATTAGTATCGATATCTTTTCTATTGGCTGCAATATCTCTTGCATTGTCAGCAATTGCATTTTTATTGGCAGCTATGGCTTCTTTATTAGCATCAATTGCTTTCGTATTCGCTGCAATATCATCTTTTGCCTTAGTCATATCACCTTGAAGCGTTGTGATTTTGCCTTCTGCACTGCCCAAGCGTGTATTTAGATCAGAAATCTTACCCAGTTCCGCTTTCGCATCTGCTGTTAAATCTACTGTGTATTCACGTTCACCCTTAGCATTTAAGGTACCACCAGTAACAGAAACACTACCATTATCAGCTGCTTTTACAGTTGTATCACGACCGTTTACAGTGTATGTTGTGTTACCATCTTTTGTTTCAGATGTTACAGTCACATTATTACCAGCTGTAACTTTTACTGCATCTCTTGCTGCTGTTTTTGCTAAATCAGCCACTTTATTCTTACCATCTTGAGATAAGTTGCTTAAGTTTTTATCTGCTGCATTATCGATAGCATTACGAGTTGCTTCATTCAAGCCGAATACAACTTTACCATCTTTATCAGCTGCAATTGTGATACCCGCTTTTGCTGCTTCAGCAGTAGCTGCTGTACCATCACCAGATACGAAGTTCAAACCTTTTTGTAATGTTACAGTCTTAGCATTTGCATCTTCTGCGCTATTAGCACGATATGTGATAGATGCCTCTAAATTAGGGGCTACTACTTTCGCATTGCCAAAGTCGACTGTAGCTGGTGTAGCAGGGTTGGTACCTTCTGCGTCTTTTTTAGGTTTCAAGGTAATGGTAGCATCACCATTTTTAATCACTAGGTTATCTTTGCCATTACCAGCGATTTCTTTGATGTTACCAAGGTTTTCTTAGCATTAGCCTCACGAGTGAAGTTTTCTGCACCTTTCACTTTTAACGCTTCACCAAGGTTGCGGTGTACTTTATCTGTGTCAGCAGTATCTTTATTACCGTAGAAATCTAAGCCTTTATTGCCAAGGACAGTGTTCGCATTATTGATACGACCATCTAATTTAGTAATCGCATCGCCTACATTCTTAACTGCTTCTGTACCTGTGCCATCATCTTTTGTGATGTTGTATGTAGGGCCTGTGAAAGTGCCATTTTCTACTTTAGCACCACCACCTAAGGCTGTGGCTAAATCAGATTTAACAGTGTGTAATTGTCCGCCGTTCACAGCTTCTTTGGAACCCTCTGCTACTTTGCCATCTGCGATATTGGACAAGGTAGTTGGCGCTGTAGTTTCTCCATTAGGATTTACCACACGAGCTTGTGGAGTTTTCACTTCTTCTGGTGCTTTACCTTTATTTTCCTCAGCAGTTTTTACAGTACCGTCAGCTTTTACTTCATCAGCTTTGTAGTATTTACCATCTTTTGCTTTTACCACACGGTCGCCAGCATCATTAGTATATACCACAGATCCAGCTTCGCCATTACGTAATGCATTTACTTTATCTGTTAACGTTTTGTCATTTAAGCCGTCTTTACCAGTTAAACCAGTTGCACCAGATGTACCATTCACACCATCACGACCATTAGATGCTGTATCACCTACATTGTTAATAGCATTTAATTTTGCTTTTACTGTGTCAGATAAATCTAATGTGTAGGCACGAACTTTAGTTGTAGCATCTAGGTCACCACCAGTAATAGCTAAGCTATCTGCATTCACTGCTACTGTTGTATCATTAGCATTTACTTTATATGTAGTGACACCTGTAGTAGTCGTTGTATCAGTTGTAACAGTGGTGTTAATACCGTCTGCTACGGTAACTGCTGCTTTAGCTGCTTCGCCTGCCAACTCTTTAACTTTATTTTTACCAGCATCAGTTAAATTGCTTAAGTTTTTATCCGCTGCATTGTCAACTTTTTCACGAGTCGCTTTATCTAAGCCAAACGTTACTTTACCATTATCTTCTGCTTTGATTGCTAAACCAGATTTAGGGCCTTCTGTTGCAGTATCTGTAACATTACTTGCTACAAAGTTAAAGCCATCAGCTAATTTAACAGATTTAGCATTTGTTGCTACTTCATCGTTGGCACGATATTTGATGGACGCATCTAAGTTAGATGCTACTACTTTTGTATCGCCAAAGTCGACTGTAGCTGGTGTAGCAGGGTTAGTACCTTCTGCCTCTTTTTTAGGTTTCAAGGTAATGGTAGCATCACCATTTTTAATCACTAGGTTATCTTTGCCATTACCAGCGATTTCTTTGATGTTACCAAGGTTTTCT
>QWCR01000108.1_pt1 | contig 51260 bp, 35 predicted proteins | sample 1972581 | NCBI WGS metagenome assembly QWCR01 (sample SAMN09866703, study PRJNA288562) | Human oral metagenome isolate pre4_saliva, whole genome shotgun sequencing... | isolation source: mouth | host: Homo sapiens | place: USA: California
GAATTCGGCTAACTGATATAAATATTTTTCTTCCATGATACAAAGGAAAGAAAAATATATTAATTAAGAAAATTTCCCCACCTTTTTTCTACTGAGCCTTAATAACGCCCTTCTCGGACCTTAGTAAGCACCGCCAAAACCGCAACTTTACAAATAACTGATAACAAGACACTTACAAAGGTAACAAAAAAGCTGATTTTCGACTCTATTCCTCACCTTTTCCGGACCCTAAATGTAAAATAAATTCAGACTTTGAACTTTGAACTTTGAACTTTGAACTTTATGATATGTACCTTTTACCTTTGAACATTGAGGTTTGCAAGGATTCGCACAATTCGCGCAATTCGTAGTTCAAATCATAAAGTTCAAAGTTCAAACCTCAAAGTTCAAAGAATACTATGGATTCGCGCAATTCGCGTAATTCGTAGTCATTAATGATACATATCACAAAGTTCAAAGTTCAAACCTCAAAGTTCAAAGGACAAAGGACTAAAGTCCTTTGTTGCGTATTGGATCATCATACTGCACCTGTAGTTGGAGGAGTTGTTTCTTAAGGTTCTTTGTGAGCTTCTCCGTACCTGGTTTACCATAGATATTATGCATTTGGTCAGGGTCTTTCTTTAGGTCGTAAAGTTCCCAAGCATTGATATCATTGTAGAAGTGCATGAGCGAATAACGCTTCGTACGAATACCATAGTGACGGCAAACAGAGTGCTCGGCAGGGTATTCATAGTAGTGATAGTAGAGCGACTGACGCCAGTTGGCAGGCTTCTTACCCTCAAGGAGTGGGAGGAAAGAACGGCCCTGAATGTCAGAAGGCACCTTTGCACCAGCTACATCGAGGAAGGTTGGGGCATAGTCGATGTTCTGTACCATCTCTTTGACAACCCCATGCTTACCGCCCGGATAGTAAACCAACAATGGTGTGCGGAATGACTCTTCATACATGAAACGCTTGTCGAACCATCCATGTTCGCCCATGTAGAAACCTTGGTCAGAGGTATAGACAATCATTGTGTTGTCAAGAAGACCATGCTGGCGCAGATACTCGATGACACGACCGACGTTGCGATCGACAGAGTGAATCACACGCATATAGTCGTGCATATAACGTTGATACTTCCATTCAGCGAGAGCCTTACCAGAGAGTTTGTCTTCTTTAAACTTCTTGATGATTGGGTCATAGTAGCTATCCCACTGCGCCCGCTGCGAAGGTGTCATACGTTTGTAGTTGCCACGTCCCCACTGCTCAAGTCCTGTAGTGGTGTGAATCTCGTTCTCCTTATCTGCCATCTTATTGTCATAGACGAGGTCCATGTCCTTTATGATACTCATCTCCTGCTTCTGTGCAGCCAAACGACCAGCATAGTCATCATAGAAAGTCTTAGGCAACGGATAGGTCACATCGTCATAGAGACGGAGGTCGCAGGTATCAGGATTCCACACACGGTGAGGCGCCTTGTTGTGCATCAACAGACAGAAAGGTTTGTTCTTGTCGCGTTTGTTCTCCATCCAGTCAATCGCCATGTCGGCAATGATATTAGTAACGTATCCCGGACGGCGTATCTTCTTACCATTGCTGAGGAAGTCAGGGTTATAGTAGTCGCCCTGTCCGATAAGGATATCCCAGTAGTTGAAGCCTGTTGGCAGTGAGGTGAGGTGCCACTTACCAATCATAGCGGTCTGATAGCCCTGCTTCTGGAGCAACTTAGGGAAGGTCTGCTGACCGCCGTCAAAGGTCTTAGAATTGTCCGTGAAGCCATTAGCATGGCTATGCTTACCAGTCAGCATACACGCACGTGACGGACCGCTGAGGGAGTTGGCTACAAAACTCTCTTGGAACTTCACACCATTGTCAGCTAACCAGTCGATGTTAGGTGTACTGATAAAACGCTTGTCGTAAGCACTGATTGTCTGATACGAATGGTCATCGCTCATGATGAAGACGATGTTCATCGGTTTCTTCTGCGCTTGGGCAGGAACGAATGCACCCATTGCAATCGCTCCTGTCAAGCCGTATAAAACTTTATTTTGCATATATAATAAATTGGTTTATCGCAATTATTTATCCCATCCAGGGTTCTGCTTCCACAGATTGTTGGTCAGTGTGAGCATACGCGTTTCGAACGGAAGGAGGTAATCGCGCTTTGGATTAAACTTCCAACCGGTCTCATAGCCTGATGGATTCACTGGCAATACGTAACGTTGTGCGTCGCCCGGCTTGCCAGAGAGGTAGAGATTATTGCCTTTTGGCTTGTCATAAACGAGGCTTGTGCCATACTTTGCATGATGTTCGAGGTTGCTACCCACGAATAGAACACCGTGTGCACGCTTGCCAACGATCAGCTCATCGGCTGCTGCCCAACGGAAGATATCATCCAATCGACGACCCTCACAAGCCTGCTCAATACGACGTTCACGGCGAACTGCCTGCAAATACTTATTGAGATGGTGGAAAGGATAGTCTGCCTCGGTGTTATACTCTCTGTCGAAGTCGACTGCTGGCATACCAACTCGGTCGCGCAAAGGCTTCAAGATAGTAATAATCTGACTTGCGTTAGCGGCACCATCGAGCTCTGCCAAAGCCTCAGCATAGTTTAAGAGGATGTCGGCATAGCGATACTGAATAGCTGGTGTGCTGCCTTTTCCTTCTTGGTCAAGGCTTCCCTTATAGTCAATCTGTACGTGCTTGAGCATTGAATAGCCTGTTTCATTCTTGTTATAGCCCGACCCATTGAGTGGTGGAACAACGTAACCGCCTTGGTCTGGACGCAGAATCTGACCCGGCATGCACACCGTCTGGCACAGACGTGGGTCACGAACAGTTGGCTTTAGCTCGTCACCAAAGGTTGCCTTTGCGGTCAACACGGCTGGTCCGACAAAGGGTTTACCGTCGATGGTGAGGTAGTCGTCGACCAACGATGCTGTAACACCGCTACTACCACCACCCTGATTGAGGTAGCGGTCAACGCTGTTACCAACGTTCACGCCGTCATAACGCTTGAACCATAACACCTCAGGGTTGGCGCTAAGGTCCTCTGTCTGGAAGATAATGCGGTAGTCATTCAGTGTGTTACCAGTCGTATAGATTTTCCAGACACCTCTGTCAACAACGTCCTTACAAGCCTCAACGCACTGATCTAAGTAAGACTTAATCTTCGCATCGGTAACAGTTGGGTCGTAGAAAGCATCGTTCTTTGCCTTATGATACCTCTCCCATGTAGCCTCATAGAGTGCCACCTCGCTCTTGAAAGCACGTGCCACGTCCTTGTGGATACGCATTGAAGCACTGCTGTTCTGCAAGTTAAGGTTGGCAATAGCCTTATCGAGGTCGGCAAGAATACTATCAGCAATCACGGTTCGTTCCTGTTGTGGCTGGTTCATCTCCTCCTCCTGTGGTTCGAGAGGGCGATTCACCCAAGCAATTTTACCATAGTTCTTGAACAACTGGAAGTAGAACCAGGCACGGAAATAATATGCTTCGCCCACACATTGCTTGTAGGCAGCGGAGTTCTTATCCTTAAAGTTGAGGTTATTCAAGAAGAAGTTGACGTTGCGAATATTATAGTAATGACCGAGTTTACCCGCATTAGCGAGGGTCAAACCACCATTGAGGCGGGTGTTAACAGAGCCACTTGCCATGTTATCGCTGTTCATATCGATACCAGCAATACCACCACTACCCCATGAGTTAAAGTCCTGTCCCTTCACACCTGTCTGATAGAACTGGTCGAGATAACTGTTCATCTCACCCAAGGAAGTGAAAGGGTTGACCGTTGAAAGCACTCCCTCAGGAGACTTGTCCAAGTCGAAGCAACTTGTAAGCGTTGTTGCACTCAAGAGTGCTAAACATATATATTTAAGTTTCATAGTTATATTCTTTTAAGTGATTAGAGATTAACCATAAGTCCGAACGAGATGACCTTATTCATTGGATAGTTCTTACCGCCTTCGCCTGTGTAGCCATTGGCAGTGAAGATAACCTCTGGGTCGAGCATCTTCTTTAGCTTTGTGAAGGTAAGGAGGTTCTCACCAGAGAAGAACACCTTCACCTGCTGGAGCTTCATCTTCTGTGTCCAAGCTTGTGGGAGGATGTAACTCAAGGTCAAGTTCTTCAAACGACAGTAAGCCGCACTCTGCAAGTATTGATCAGTAGGCTGGCTCTTTGTCTTCGCTGCATATGGACGAACACCACCTGCTGAATTGATATAAGGCTTTGGATAGTAGGCATTAGGATTGCTCTCTGACCAGTAGTCAAGATGATCTTTGAAGAGCGTTACCTGTGCGTAAGGACCTGTTCCCCAGAAGTAAACACTGTTGGTTGGGTCCCAATCACGCTTGCCTACGCCTTGGAACATGAAACTCAAGCTCAGTCCCTTCCAGCTAACCATACCGTTGATTGTGTATTGATAGCGTGGTGAGGTGTTACCGATAATGGTCATATCGCCCATATCATCGAGTTTATTCTTACCATTGTTCACATATTTGTCGTTGTTAAGATCGCGATAAGCAACGTCACCCGGTGTCCACTTCAAGGTTGAGAAGAAGGTGTTGTTATGGCTTGCATTGTAAGCATCAGCCTGCTCCTGTGTCTGCAATAAGCCATCTGTACGATAGCCCCATATCTCTCCAACGCGCCTACCTCTATACCAGTTGCTGGCTGGTGCCGTACCCGTTGGGTTTGCATAGTCTGTCACAATTGAAGTATAGTCAGCCAAAGAACCACCGATGCTATAGTCGATGTCCTTACCAATCTTACCACGATAATTCAGCGTTAGCTCCCAACCACGATCGCGCAAAGACGCATTATTGGTTTGTGGGGCATTAGCACCAAAGAAGTCGGGGAAGTCTACACCAGGTCCCAACATGTCCTTTGTCTTACGCTCGTAGACGTCAAGACTACCCGTAAGGGCATTGTTCATAAAACCGAAGTCTAAACCGATATTCTTGCTACTCACCTTCTCCCATGTTGTTGCTGGATTGACAACGCCCGGCGCAAGGAGGTAAGCATGACGACCATCAGCAAAGATATAGCTTCCTAATCCACCGCTGAGATTCATGGTTGATGCGAAGGTGTAGAGGGCTGCACCTGCCTGATTACCCAGCTTACCGTATGACATGCGCAACTTCAACTGCGATACTTTTTGACTGAGCGACTCCATAAACTTCTCACGACTGATGTTCCAACCGAGGGATACAGATGGGAAGAAGCCCCAACGATGGTCGCGTGCAAAACGTGAAGAACCGTCATAACGGCCGTTTACTTCGAGCAAGTAACGACCCTGATAGTCGTAGTTGATACGTCCGAAGAAGCCACGTGTTGCCCATCCGTTACGGATATCGTCTGGCTGCTTGTCGCCTGTTCCCATTGCCGTATTTGGATTGTGCATTGAGTAAAGACCAGAGATAGCGTTCTTCAGATAGTCTACCTTGTTGTTTTCTTCCTGATAACCAGCCATCAAAACGATGTTATGATCCTCTGCAAGGGTCAATGAGTAGTTACCATAAAGGCTGATATTCTGATAGTGGATGTTATAGTTTGAACGCTGATACTTGCCATCAGGACTTGCATCCAACTCTCCTCGCACTCCCTTTGAAGTGGTTACGCCATCAGCTGCATAGATGTCTGGGGCAACGTTCAATGCCTCGTATGAGGTCGAGATAAACTTATTGGTGTAATCGGCATTGATAATCAATCCCTTTACTGGATTAAGCTCAAAGCCTAATGTGATGTCGTAATGATTGCGCTTTGTACGGGTGAAGGTGCCACTCTGTAGGTAAGGTATCATTGACAACTCCGTGAAATGGCCATGAGGATCTACAACAGAAATCGTCGGACGGAAACGTGCTAAGGAGTGATAGAAACCTTCGCTCAAGCCGCCTGCACCAAAAGGAGTGTTGTCGACAGAGTGAACATACTTCAAATTAAGTTTCATCTTCATCCATGAGGTGAGACGAGAAGTGAGGTTGGAAGCGAGGTTCATACGCTCAAAGTTCATCTTCGCATAACGCAGAATACCGTCTTCCTTGAAGTAACCTCCTGATACATAATACTGTGCCTGCTTACCACCACCGCTCAAACTTACGTTGTGCTGCTGCTTGAAAGCATAGTCTTTATAATGTAACTTGAAGTAGTCAACGTTTCCAATACCCTTCTCTGTATTCTCAAAGGCTGGGTTCATCAAGGAGTTGGCAGGGAGTTCTTGCCATGGATTCACACTTGATGGGTCGTTCATATACTGCTCTAACAGCTTAATCTTTTCGTCGCTGTAAAGACGAGAGGAGTTGGCATTCGTAACACCAGCATTCCACATCTTGGCAAACTCTACGGCATTTGCCATCTCTGGCAGTACGGTTGGACGGTTCCAACCCATACTTCCCTGATAGTTTACGTGCATCTTGCCTTCCTCGCCACGTTTGGTCGTTACCAAGATAACACCGTAGGCAGCACGTGCACCATAGATAGAACAAGCGGATGCATCTTTCAATACGGAGATTGACTCGATATCATTTGGATTGACATCGGCAAGACTCATCTCGATTCCATCTACTAAGACATAAGGATGACCAGTGCCGGAGAGGTTGCCCTGACCACGCAATGACAAGGCTGCCGTGGCTCCCGGACGACCAGAACTGCCATTAGATACCATCAAACCCGGTACCAATCCCTGAAGACTCTGCGACGCATCGGTCACTGGGCGCATCTCAAGTGCATCGCCCTTAACAGATGAAACAGAACCGGTGAGGTTTACCTTCTTTTGTACTCCATAGCCTACGACAACCACTTCGTTCAATGCTTGGTTGTCATCCTGCAGACTAACGGCATAATTGGTCATACCCGCTTTGACGGTTACAGACTGAGGCTTAAAGCCCACATAACTTACTTGTAGCACAGCACCGGGTGCAGCGGCAAGCGAGAAGTTGCCATCAACATCCGTAACAGCCATGGCAACTCCATTAACCATCACAGAGGCACCGATAACGGGTTCACCATGGGTATCTTTCACAACACCCTTGATTGCCTGCTTTTGCTGCTGTGTACTCTCAAACGTTTTTACATTCGCACTCGTAGAACTAAGTGCTGGGGTAGCGACGAATAAACTCAGACACAAAGAGAGTGCCACCCCTCCCATTGCGAATGGGGGATGCTTCCTTATACCCAGGAAGACAGTAGTAGATTTAGACATAATTACATTGATTTAGGTTTACAGGTGCAAATATAACACTTTTTTTTATAAATCCATAATCCTTTATTAATTCACAATTCATAATTCACAATTCATAATTATGATTACTACTGTTAACTGTGATTTATCGCTACAATTAACTTGTTTACTTGTCAACTCGTCTACTCGTCTACTCGTCAACTACCAATGTGCGAGATTTAACGCAGCATAGTAAAGAAATATATTAACAAAACAATCAAAGAAAAGACAGCAAATCGGACTCAAAACGTATATTTTCAAAACTCTTGTAAGTCTTTTGTTATCAATCAGTTGCAGAAGTGGTTTTCAAAAGGTGCTTAGTAAGGCTTCAAAAGGGCGTTAATAAGACCTCAAAAGGGCATCTTTTGCAAGCTAAAAGGGCGTTAATTCGAATGGAATTAACGCCCTATTATTTTTCAAGGTTTGAATTTCCTTTACAATACAGAGGAACAAAAGAAGACAGGATGACAAAAAGACAAAAGGCGCATAATAAATAATTTTATGCACGGAAGACTATAAGAACCTTACATACTCCCTAATACTAATATAAAGAAAATTTTTGAAGTATATAATAAAACCTTGGTTTTGAGTTACATGAAAATAGTTTACACATATCGATTAGTAAGAGAAGAAGATGTTTGTAGAAGACAGAAAGAAATGCTAATTGATAGACATCTTTTATTTGCCTTTTCTACATTATATCTTATAGTTTATCCCTTTTATATATACCTAATGGGATATATCTATCCATTTAACGGAAGAACCAGAAAAATAAGCATCTTTATAACCTTTATACGAAGATTTTAGAGGAAAGAATACGGACTGGTCAATACCGCTGAATAGTTACCAGAAAGATTTGGGTAAACAAACATTCTTAATTCCTATAGCTTCCCTAAACAAAGGTGCCATGTCACTGTCCCTGAAACCAGCAATACCACAACCAATGCGTGTGACATAGAAGAACAATTCGGTATGTTCCTTAGCAAACTCAATAAACTGGTCAACATAAGGCTTAATAGTCTCTACGCCTCCCTGCATGGTGGGGATTGCATAACTTTGACCTTGCAACCCAACACCTTGTCCCCATATTGCACCAAACTTTTTACAGGCAGCCCTGGCTGCACCACCTCCATGATGACCATGAAGGTTACTTCCGAACACGAATATCTCATCTGATTTCAGAGAAGATATTGTATCTGGAGTGTGTTCTGGACGTATTATGCCATTGTATGTTCGCTCATCGCATTTCACAATTGGCAAACAAAGAGAATCCTTTATCAGCGTATCTAAAACTGATTTTATGTCCTTGTCATCGCAATGAGCCTTCATAAACTCATCGATAGCATCTGCTATCAGGAACACACTATCATCATCGGCAGGTTGATACTGATTATAGATACCGTTCATTTCCTTGAATAACGAATCATCATGCACATTATCAGCAATTTTTTGGAAGACAGTCCTTACGTAGCCAAGCATAGTAAACCTAACACCAGATACGTGATAAACAGAGAAATCTTTTGTCCAGAAATACTGAGACAACAGTTTTCTCATGGTTTCACCACGCCCCAACAAATCCCAAAGCGTTCCGATTCTTTGTTCATAATCAATCAGCTCTGCCTCATAGGTTCCACTCTCAAAAAAAGCCCTTGCCGGTTCGTGGATGCCATTTCTTTGGAACGCATTATCCTCCTTATAATATGACAACTCCGATGCTACTATCTTTAGGGTCTTTTGACAACGCACTTTATTAAAGTAGTTCTCCAAAAAATCCGAGAAGATGTCGTCTGGAGAGACGAGGTCAAATAGTGTCAGACAAGAACGCAACTTCATAGCATCTAACACTCCGAAAATGTCTTCTGCGTCTCCGTAGACAGGAAGAGCCCTCATAGTCTCGTAAAGGCGTTTGCCCAATGTGTCATCTTCCAAGAATGCTTTGGCTTCAAGAAGTGATTTGATACTATATCTTTGCGACATACTGCTATGTCCCAGACCTTGAACTTGAGGAAAGATGTACCACATCCAATGAGACTCCTTCCTTCCATTCTTTATCTCCTGAAGGGCGATGTCATACGAATCGTAAGCGTCTTGCACTTTTACGAATCTTTCTAAATCAAATAAATCGATGTTCATATTATATCTGACTTTTTATTGATTCCTTAATTCCGCAGCGTAAATTCTTGTAAGAAATCCAAGTGTCTGAGAAACAAAGTTTTCAAAACGCTTGGACATGTCAGATTTTCACCTATCTTGGTGCTGCAAACATAACAAGTAAGCAAAATTCTGACATGACAAAGATAGCTATTAAAAACGAGAATATCACTTCTTTCGGAGGAATTTATCACATGATGGATGTTTTTATAAGGTCCAAACATCAATGCAATTCAAACACCACTCTGTGTCTTCCTGCAGAAATAAAAGATCCATCAAACCATGAGAAACTTACGCCACGACCATAAGAAATATCATCTATCTTACTTATTGACACACATAAATTCTTAAAACCTTTATCCCATGAGGGCAGCATCAATCTACTATATTTGAGATTATGACGTAGCCAAATCGTTACAAAAGCCCAAAAATGATATATATACATAAGGGGTGTTATTCTCTTATTTATAAAATGTTGTTATTTGTCTCGGGCCTTTTGCACTTAAAATTATAGGTCAATTTACCCTCCTTACCTTCTCTTTTGATAATATACATCGAGTTTGGCGCTAAGTCGAGGTCCATGTGCTGGGTGAACAAAACATTATCGCCACCTTTGAAACGGCTTTCTTTCACCTCAAAATGGAATGTGTGTTGGCCTGGCACAACCAAGTATTCGTTGAATGTTCGGAAGGCAAGTCCGCAGCTAATAGGTAGGAAATCATCGTTCAATATTCTTGCTTTTTGCTTCACATGCCCCTTATATAGTAGGTCGGGAACCAGTATGGCATAGTCTGGGTGTTCGCTTATCCACCGCTTCAAACGCTTGTATTGGATAAGAAAATAGACAAACGTCAGAAATAAAACAACTAATAGGTAGAGGGGATCGCCCTTCTCAGAAAAGATATATCTGGGCTTTGAGGCTTTAGAAGAAGGGCTGTTTGTATCCTGAATTTCGGTTTTATTAGAGGGTTGTTCGTACACATAGAATTTGCAAAAGAACATACCTAAGCTTATAAAAAACACAGCAGCGCTGAGTAATACAAAACTTTTACTCCGCCTTAAGAGGTTGTTCCAACGATCGAGAATGGGGGCAGTCCATTTTGAATATAACATCATTGCAACCAAAAAGGATAACAACCATAAGTTAACAAGCCAAAAATAATCAATGTGCATAACCTATTTTTTTTAATTGTTTCTTTACTTTCGTTATCTGTTTTGGGCGCTGAACAACTATCATAAACGTGCAATTCGTCTACCAGAGTGTCTTCTTCCACCACATACTGATGGCCTGCAGAGAGCTGAAGTTCCATTTCTTGGTCGAACAAATGCCTACAGCTGCCCTTTCCATGTGGTGTTCCTACCCAGAATATATACTTATGTTTGCCTGACACCACCAAATATTTATAATAAGACAAGATGTATCCGGCACAAAATTGTTTATTATCTATGGTGAGTATAAATAATTTGCGAGGCGGCATATCGGGTGCCCCCTTGAAAGTAAGTATTGAATAGTGTGGGTGTCTACTTATCCACCATATTAAATATAGGTGTCGGATAAGCGGAATTATAGAAATACCAACTATTACAGGAAACATTAAGAAGTAATCTGCCTCGAAAATGGGCTTCGACTGTGGGTTGGTAAGATAGGAAAAAAAGTGGGATATTGATTTAAATTCTATGTTATTCTTCGCTTCATACTCCTGTATATATACATAAGAATGTCCTATAAAACTTAAAAAAGACACTGCTAAAGCCGAAAGAACTACAAAACGACTTTGCTTTATAGGGTTGTTCCAATGCACATGCGATGGCATTACTAAGTAGGAAATATATAAATAGCAGCATCCCCACCACAAAAGTAAACAGACATAGAATGCACCTGCGTCCATATTTATAAGGTCTTAATTCTGCAGCATAAATTCTTGTAAGAACTCCAAGTGTCTGAGAAACAAAGTTTTCAAAACGCTTGGACATGTCAGATTTTCACCTATCTTGGTGCTGCAAACATAACAAGTAAGCAAAAATCTGACATGACAAAGATAGCTATTAAAAACGAGAATATCACTTCTTTCGGAGGAATTTATCACATGATGGATGTTTTTATAAGGTCCAAACATCAATGCCTTTCTTGAAGTACCTCTATCACATATACCATATCTGCTTTGAAATTAAAAACCATCTCTTTTTTGTAAATAATCTTACGGTTATAGCGGCGTGCCATAAAATAATATTCATAGTATTCAAACGCCACTCTGTGTCTTCCTGCAGTAATAAAACGTCCATCAAACCACGAGAAACTTACGTGACGACCATAATTGATATCATCAATCCTGCTTATTGCCACACCCACATTCTTAGAGCCTTCATTCCATGAAGGAAGCAACAATCTGCTATGCTTGGGATTACGACGAAGCCAAACACCTTTATCATATCGAAAAACACCTACTATTGCAGCTATCAACAGAAACAATATTCCAATACATAGATATATGTACAAATAGCCTGAATGGGATAATCCTAATTCGCTTTCAAAAAACACCAAACAAAAAAGCGTACCGAAGTAACCTACTCCAATTATGAACATCTCAAAGAGAGCTCTTGCAGAAAGGGTGGTAACACTCGGAAATGAATGAACAGGAGAAAAACGATAGTAAAGGTAATTAACCGTATAGATCAGTCCTAAAAGCCCTAAGAAAAGAACAGTACTTACAATCAATGAATTCATCTGTGTATTCCTTTATCCGATAAGAGCAGCAACTTATAATTCAGAATTATGATTACTACTTTAATTTAAAATTATGATTGGCAATGTTAACTATGGTTTATCACAACAATTAACTGGTCTACTCGTAAACCCGTTAACTCGTAAACTACCACTCATGAGTACCGATGTTAACTGTGATTTATCGCTACAATTAACTTGTTAACTCGTAAACATGTCAACTCGTCAACTACCAATTCAGCACTACGAATTTCTCTAATTGCGCGAATCCTTATTGCTAAATAATTCGCATCATTCGAGGAATTCGTAGTCATTAATGATTCATATCATAAAGTTCAAAGTTCAAACCTCAAAGTTCAAAGTCTACAAGGATTCGTGCCATTCGAGAAATTCGTAGTTTCAAATAAGCCTAAGGGGTATCTCGCATTTCACGCCCCTCCCTATGGGGGAGGGGTCGGGGGAGGGGCCAGTTGGGACTGTTGGTTTGTTTTGTTGTTTTGTTGTTTTGTTGTTTTGTTGTTTTGTTATTTTTCCTTTTTACAACAAGCTCTCTCCAAATATCGCGTTCTTAATATCCTTCTCGTGTTCAAATACGAAGCGAGCAACGATGGCACTCAGCAGGGCTGTTGAAGGAAGTTTCACACTCGTAGCAGACTTCAGACGGTCGAGGACACCCTTGAGGTCTGAGTCGATGTAAACGGTAGCCAAACGAGAGTCGCGTGCCTTATAGTCGCGTGCCAAGTCGAGGAAAATCTGCCAGCTATCCTCACCGCTATCCTTTGCAAGAGAATATTCGCGTGCTAACTGTCTGCCCTCTGCCTTTGGGAGCTTCTTTGCTGCTGGTGCAGTACGGTCCTTACGATCAGTGCCCTCTTGTTTTGGCTCTACACGACCAAACGGACTTGCAGGGGTCGTTGGTGCTGCTGGCTCGTCAACATCTCCAATAGCTTCAGCATACTCCTCTGGCTGCTGTTCCTCAACCTGAGTACGCACCTCCTGCTCAACATTGTTCGTATCATACTGTGCAGGCTCGTTAGCTTCCTGCTCATCCGTCGTCGTCTCCTCTGAATTAGTAGTAGGATTTGGTCTTGCACTCTTCTGTACGCTATGTGCCAAGTCGGTCATTGCACCAGGCATCATAACCATTGTTTTCTTCTTCTTAGCCATTGTATCTTTATTTCTTTGTTTTTACTTTATTATATATAAACGTGGGACCTTATCATTTCCTTTCACTTGGTGTGTCCCCTCGTCATCGTCTCTCCCCTATTGCGCCCTCTTGAAGTCTTCTCGCCTAACATCGTTTGTCCAACCTAATCTGCTCAACTTTTATCCAAATTACATTGTCCGATTTTTATCCAACTTCATCCCGTTAGGCACTCCCCCTCTTTCGGAGGGGGCTGGGGGGGAGGTTTTTACTTCATCCTCCTCAGCATATAATCAAACGCCTTCTTCACTGCATCACGCTGTGTACCGAGCAATTCGAAAGTGTTTGTACGCTTTAGTGTCGCACGGCTGTTGACAACTGGTGTGACACGTCCAAAGTTTCCAAACACCTCATCGGTTCTGCGCCACATCTCCTGCTCCTCAGCCGTACCGATACGTGGGTCGATGCGGTTGGGAACGAAGAAGAGTTGTGCGGTCATCTGTGGGTTATGTTCGCGAAGCACGTTAAGCACCTGAACGAAGACGCCCGTTGAGTCCAACGCCTTATCCTCGTATTCGTAAGGACAAACGATGTAGTCGGCACCTACGAAGAGCGGAGCCAAACCGTCCTCGCTGATATTACCAGGAGAGTCAAACAATACGAATCCTTCTACCTGTGAAGCTGAGTCAACTAATGTCTGCATTGTCTCGACATCGGTCACGTCGAAGTCCTGAACGTTATAAGGTTCTTCCTCGCCCTCATAGATCAGCTTATCCTTTCGACGCTGCATCAGAATCGTCTTCTGCAAGTCGGTATCAATGATACATACGTCCTTACCCTTTGCAGCGAGATAATTGGCAAAGAGGATGCACAGCGTACTCTTCCCTACTCCACCTTTCTGATTTGCAAAAACAATCTTCTTATTTTTCATTGTTTATATATTTATATTTTTAATTTCTTATCTTTTTCCTTATTTACGTATTTGCGTGTTCGGATATTTATATTTTCATTCGTTCACTTGTTTACGTATTAATCGCCTTTGCCGTTTCCTCATTCGGAGTCTTGCAAGTTGACTGCCTCTCCCCCACTCTGCTCTTTGTGTCGATTCTCTCTTTCTTTGAGCGAGGAAAGGACTTTTCAATGGTTTTCTCCTTTCAATTTATCTTTTCGCGCCTTTTAAACGCTATTTCCGTCTCTTTCATCAACAAGTTTGATAGTGTTGAAAATATCTTTTTGATACTTATATCTGTCTTTTCACCCACTTTTCATCAAAGCAGCTTACATTTTACTACATAGACGTAGCATAACGCTTTCCATCTGCCAATTCTCCCCACTTCATCAGGGCTCATTTCTGCAATATTTTTTATTCTTCGCCCATCTACCCACAAATTCTCAAGTTATAAATTACTTATTTCTACCCTCTCGTCTGAGAAACTCAAATTTTTAGTGTCTGAGGATTCACACGAGCTAAAAACATCGGGGGTGTGGGTAATTCTTATTTTTTAGTCTTCAACTACCATAGTCGTCTTCAACACGCAGAATGGAATCAAAGCAAGAACGAAGCTTAACAGAGAGGTAATAGTAGAAATATACGTAATCTCTGTCATCGTCGTACCGCCAACCCATGTATAAACAACAAAGTATGCGAAATCTATCAACCATGCCAAAGCTTGACAGCCAAACAAAGATGCACCAAACAAACGAATCTTACCAGCATAAGTGCGAACTAACTGCACACACAAAACTAACTTCGTAATAACAAACACAAGGAAAGCTACTTTCGAGAAAGTTGTAAAATATGATGGTAATCCACCATGAAACATTGCCTCAATTTCCTCCTCTTGAGTAAAAAGGAACTGTGGTAAAGCACCTGCAAGAGCTAAGCAGAATATAAGCACCATCATAATAGTGACAGTCAACTGTGCAGCCTTATCACCATTCTTATTTAAGCATCTACGAAATACCTCCAGCATCGCTAACTTTGTCACAGCAATGACAAAATACTCAACAGCACGAATAAAGCTATTCGACTGCACTGTCGCAAAAGCATTCGTAAGAACTCCCTGCCCAGCATTAGGAGCAGATGTCCATCCATCAATCAGATTGAAAACACTAAAAACAACGAACAAGCCCAAGCTCCAATTTAAAACCTGACCTGCTTTAGGCGTAATAGAAAAAGTCTTTAAATTCATATATATTTATATAAAGGTTGAGTTAAATAAATACACACATATTGATGTGGTTATATTTTTATACTTGCAAATATACATCTATTTATCGAAACAAGCAAATACATCTAAACATTTTTAATGAGAAAAATAAAAAGATAAGAAAGCAAAAATGCAATAAAATATTTATCGTTTTGCTTTTTAATCTTTATATATATTTACATAGTTATATACTAATAAAACAGATAAACAAAATGAAGAAAAAACATCAATTAGAAAAGAAAAACACAAAGAGTAAGAAAAATATAATCTATATTTATATATTTATATACTGAATAAGATATAAAGCAAAATAAATCCGATATATATTTACGTTGTTATATATCTTTGTAATTAATGATTTGGACATTTAAATAATAACACAAACAAATAAAGAGCAAGACAAAAGAAAAAGTGAGCGTAAAAAGGAACAAACATATAGGATCAGAAAACTACATTTGAAGAGAAAAAAGGAAGCATTTGCAAAGAATAAAAGAGAAAAGCTAAAAGCCAAAACGCGATGAATCCGAACAAAAACGCATAAACATATTTAATCAAATATATAAAAATATAGAATCCTAATAATCAAGAAGAAAAGCAAACAACAAAGCACAAAGAAAGCCTATCATATAGAATCAACAAATAGATAAACATAAGAAAAACAACGATTTCATCGAGAAAAAAGCAACAAAACAACTTTAGACAAACAAGAAAAGAATATCCAATGAAGCAAAAGAAGAAAAGCAAAAGAAACAGAAAAATAAAAACATAAATACACGTTTAAGTAAATATATATAATATTGATATTATGTTATTTACAACACATTAGAAAGAAAATAATGCAAAATAAAAATATAATGACCGATTAATACAAAGACATAAATAAGAAAACACAGAAAAAAAGAAAACGCTTGGCAAATAGAAATTGAAAGCGACAAAATAAACAAACAAAGAAGAAACCACAAAGAATAGTCTTAATAGCAAAGTGAGAAAACTGATAAGATAAACAAAAGCAAGAGAAAATACAGAGAGAGTAAAATAAAAGATACAAAGAAAGCATGAATATATTTATATATTTACTTATGTAAGAGAGAAGCAAAATGCAACATTACATTATTTATATATTTCAACATTTAATTAATCATGTAATTACATATGCTAAAACATATTTATATATTTATTAAACATAAACACACAAAAATAATATCAAATGGTTATATAAATATAGATTTATATTATAACACATTAAATTAAAAAATCAATTACATAAATAATAAACGAAAATAAAAACAAAGTAGATAAACAAACAAAGAAATAAAACGATAAAAGTATTTTTATATACTTAAATATTCAGGCAAAAATATCAAAAAATAAACAGATGAAAGGGTAAAAATGAAGCCAAAAAGAAAGAGAAAAAAGGGGAAAGGAAGTGCGACAAAAAGATGAAAAGAGACAGAAAGACAAAGAAGAGACAGAATGACATAAAGACAAAATAAGAGGAAAGACAGAATGACATAAAGACAAAGTGATAAAAAAGACAGAGTAACAGGAAAGACAGAATACATAAAAAAATACGATCCTGAAATAAGAAAAGTAAGGTTAAAAAAAAACAGGCTATAAACAGAGATGGGTAACAAACAAATTAAAAAGAATAGATAACTAACAAGAAGAGTTTTGATTTAAATTGCTGTCACTTTTAACAAATAGGACAAAACAACTATAAACCAAAGGGTTCCAGAATAAAATTGAGTGAGAGGAGTGACAGTAAAACGAAAAATACTTCAAAACAATGAAAGGAAAGACAATAATCTTCTGAAGTATAGAGGAATAAAACAAAACTCTTATATCCTTAATTCCGCAGTATTTTTTCTTGTGAGAAAATTTTATATGTTGAGACGTCTTTTTGGGGCTCTATATGTTGATATGAGGTGCTTCGGTGTTTCTTGGCTCTTTTCTAAGCATAAAATCCCCCACCCAAACCAATGGGAAAGTATGAAAAACCACAAAAAATACTTCCATAACAGAATGCTTTGCCGCTACTTCCACGTTTACCCAATACAGATTCGGTAAGTTTTTCAAAGCCCAACTTTGAGAAAACGTCCATAATGTGATAAATTCCACCTTTATGCTGCGGAATTAAGGTAAGGTAAACCATATATGAACCATCATTTTATCAACTCTATACTTCAATGGCTGCTCATTGCTATTGTCTTGACAGCAATCGGAGCATTGGTCTTAGGGGTCGTTGCCGATGGCGGTAAGGGGCCGACAGTGATAGGTCTGCTCATCGGCGGGGCGCTCATCTGGGCAGAGCATTACACCAAGAAGCGGGCCGAGAAGCGTGACGTGCTTGAGATGGAGACGTCGGCAGATAAGGCGGAGGACGGCACGGATGCATTGCCAGCGAGCGAGGAAGCACCGACCGAGAGCTATCGCATCGAACGGGAAGACAATTTTTCCACAGCCATAGAGGCACTGACGCATCAGGAGATTGCCGCAGGGCAGAATAGAGTGCTTGCTTTTGAAGACACGATGGTGTACGCCTATGAGCTGACGGAGGTAGGATTGCTCACGGGAAGCGGAGAGCAGATGCGCTTCTCGGTGGTGATTCCGCTGCGTCGCAGCAACTGGCAGACGGAGCAGGAAGAGATAGAGAGAAGGCTCGCAGAGGTATGGAGGTGTCTGTGGCAAGACTATGGTTTTGAGACGGCGCATGCGTTGTCAGAGAGCAGCCTGATGCTCAAGATAGAGGCTTGCGGGCCGGTAGCCCACGCCGTGAAAGCGTTGAAGCCCATGCGAGATATACTTCACGAGATTATCATACGTCGAGATCTGCATCTGTTAGACTCGTATTTGCTCATTCACGGCTATGATTGGCCAGAATATGCCTATCTTAGAGGTGGACAGGTGGTGCACGATTTCAGAGAAGAAGAGGGTGTGGCAAGAAGTGTGTACCATGAAGATGAGGCGATGGCTGTGGCACGACTGTACGACTTCCAAGACTGCCAACGCATCAGCGAGGCGGAGTATTTAGAGGCACTTTCCTCTTACGCCCACCTGCCTTTTGCGTATGATGGTTCTTACATGGCTTATAAAAACAATAAGTTCAAAGGCGTAGTCTTCACCCTGATTGCGGGCAAATTCCACTTGTTTTGCGGTATTGACGAGGCCTACTTTACGACGGATCTGAGCATGTTTGACCTTTGGGAGGAGGCACGTCAGTATAACTGTCGAGTGATGGAGGTACGCTTCAGATACGACCATCTGCCCATGATGCGCCTGCTGACAGGAGAGATATTATATATCGATGTGGTGCCGGACAAGTGTGGAGAACTCTATTATCTTGTTCCAAGCTCGTATGGCGGCAGAGATTATGCTCGCATCAAGGCCGATTATGATGCTGCGAAGGTGGCAGAGATAGGGGTGAAGATGAAACTTTAATATAGTATAGCCTCAAATCCGCAACTAAGCCTTTCAACGTCCTTCTTGCGTGTACACATCCTCTCATTACTGAATTTGCAGATAATTTGAACTTGAAGCACCCACTTTTGCCTACAATATCCCCTTACCCCACAATGTGACTTGAGGCAATACGCAATATCATTTCCATAAGTTGGGCTCTTCAGCAATAGGGAGTGATAATCTGAATCTATTACACAATAAGCCAGACTGAGTTTCAAAAGAACTATTTCCTCTTTACCTTCCTCAACACAATTCTCAGCGAATCAGTGAGCACTCTTTTCTCATTACACATAATGAAATCTGATGGTAGAATAGATAAGGCTAATGAATCTTCAACCCTTTTGTCTTGGCGTTCATAACCTAATTTAACTGAAATAATTCTATTCTTTACGTGCGTATTGTTAGCTTTATATGTATTGGTTTCAGAAAACGGAAAAGACTTCCCCACCTTTATATTCTTATCACAAAAGTCCAACCGTAAGGAATCGGGATTCAATACATACTCTCCTTTTAAATTAAAGTGAAGGTAATACCAGCCATTAAAGTACATACTGCTGACCTTCACCATACGATTCTCTGATAAATGAATATCATGGCTAAACTTATTGTTATCTAACGGAAGAGTAAATCCAGTATCACATGATAGAAGTGATAACAAGAAGAAAATACAAAGCCCAAGCCATTTGATGCGCCGACAGCTAACTATCATTTTCGATAAAATCTTCATAACGCAACTTGAATAAACCAATACAGGTTAAAGTGATGAACTATAAAATCTTATTCTCAAAACAATTCCTTATTTTGTACATGCCAGTGTCATACTTATATCTGCCAAAAAGTATTTGTGGGTTTACACCATACTTTTCAGCTTCAGCCTTTATATAAGGAGCAATCTTATAAGGTACGACGTCGCGAGTTCTTGCCAAGAATTTCTTCCAATCAGAGGCTGGGATAACTGCATTCAAGGCAAATTCGTCAGCCACCGTTTCCTCCGAGGTTTTCTTATCATCAGGAATATTTATCATTGTCTGTCCATCCTTTTCAAGATGATTGTAAACATGACCAACCTCATGTAAAATTGTAAAAGCAAAATTATCAATAGAGGGTATACGCTCGGTAACAACGATGGTAGGATTATCGCCCGTCCAAAACGACATACCATCCACTGGGACCTGACCAATTTTCGCGACATGTAAGAAGCGAATACCAAATTTATTCAGAAGCGTTGCTGTCTTTTTGATAGTATCCTTGTTCTCTTTAAACACTACATTCAGCCCTTTTGTTAATTGACCTGCAGCATTCTTGTCGAAATTGCCCAAAGAAGACTTATCATGTTGCGAAAGATATCGACAGTAGTATTTCCAAGAAAAAATATCTATCGGATTTGTTGTCACTTTTTCTGACTTACGATAATAGTAAGAAAATTCTTTTTCCTTTGCTTTAAGTTCCAAGAAACTATCTAAACAGTCAACAGAAAAAACATCAAAGATTCTTTTGACATCGTCGATGACATTGCCATTTATAATACCAACTTTCTTAAAAAATAGTGTGTTTATTTGTTCTTTGAGAACATTCCATACGTCCAACATTTTTGTCTGCAACACAACTCTTTCGCTCAGTTTTGCACTGTCTAATTCGTATTGTGTCTGAATCTGCATGAGAAATGCCGCAGAAATATTGAGCGCTTTTTCCAATAATAATGCCATTTCAGGCGTTAGAGAACGCTTGCCTTTTATGACATCATTCAGAATTGGTCTCTGTATGCCAGTGAGTCCAGACAATTCACTCTGCTTCATGTTGCGAGCAGAGAGCTCGTCCTTAATCACTTCTCCCACATGAGTTGCCTCAAAGGGAACAGCCTGATTAAAGCTAAACTTAGTCATAATGATGTGAAATTTCTAATAGTTCAATATTTGTAATAATGACGCTTTCATCAATGAGAGAACGTCTGAATATCAACCGCCAAGCACCATTGCAACGTACTGACTCTTGCCCTCTTCTTTTACCTTTCAGGGCTTCGTAGTTAAGTCCTTTCAAGGGGAAGAGATCTTCTATTCGCCGAGCAGCCTTCATGTAGTCTACGGCTTTCTTAAACCCCTTTATCACTTGGGGCGGCAAACTCCTATATCTTTTATCTGATGTCTTGCCATTTGTATATAATTCGATGAGAGCTTCGTCATCTGAGGTTATATTCATAAGCTTCAGGTATATGTAGATGATGCAAAGATAAGATCTTTGTTTTAATTATCAAAATAGATAATTAATTATCTTCATTAAAATAACTATTTTTATATAATTAAACTGTTTTATAGACAATATATCCACACTTTATTACGTAAAAGTTACTTTATTTGATAATCGAGTATATAAATATAAGCATAGAAAAACAACATCTTTTTGAGGGTCATAGATTCTGTCCACTTCTATTCAACAGGAAATCAAAAATATTCAGAATGAGTATTCCATCATCATTACAGAAAGTGGGCTACATACCTCCTACAATGACAACTTTCAAAAACGGTCTTTAATCTGTTTGAGTTATCGTAGTTATTTATGCGTAAAGACGCAGTCTTTGCCCATAAAAGATTCAAGAATATTGTATCTCTCAGATAATCAACAAAATAAAAATGGATAAAGAGTAAATGGGGCACAAAATGGAAACGAGCAAGTTTCTTTCCCTTTCTTTATTCTGCATTGTCTCAAAGAACACTTAATCTTATAATTCAAAGATTATCATTTTCCGATGAAATACAATTCTAAAACAAGAATTTTATACGGAAAAAACAATTACTTTTAAATATGTTTGGAGAAACAACCTTAAGAGTGTATCTTTGTACTTACGCATTCTGCAATATACAATGATAAATCAACAGAAAAAGGCGATATATAGGATTAAAGCTGTTTTGGCAGAAAAACAATTGTCTGGCAAATGGCTGGCGAATGAAATAGGTCGTACAGAGAATACCGTTTCACGGTGGTGTTCCAATAAAGTGCAGCCGTTCCTTGAGAATCTTCTTGAAATCGCCAAGGCGCTAAAGGTTGATGTGAGAGATTTACTTAGGTCAACCGAAGAATAACCTTATATGCTAAACAAATAATAACTAAAGAATAATAAATATGCCAGTACAAAGTGAAGCGGCCCTTGAGAACGGACTTATTGCTACTCTTCAGCAAATGAACTATGAATATGTACAGATTGAAGAAGAGAAAAATCTACGGACAAATTTCAAAAGTCAACTTGAGAAACATAACAGGAAGAGACTGGAAGAGATTGGGCGTACGGAGTTTACTGAAGCCGAATTTGAGAAAATCTTGATTTATCTTGAGGGTGGCACACGTTTTGAAAAGGCAAAGAAACTCCGTGACCTCTTTCCACTTGAACTGGATAATGGAGAACGCCTGTGGGTGGAATTCCTGAACCGCACCCACTGGTGTCAGAACGAGTTTCAGGTTTCCCATCAGATTACTGCTGAAGGAAGAAAGAAGTGTCGTTATGACGTGACGATACTAATAAATGGTTTACCTTTGGTTCAGATAGAGCTAAAGCGCAGAGGGGTAGAGCTGAAACAGGCTTACAACCAGATACAACGTTATCATAAAACTTCCTTCCACGGACTGTTCGACTATATTCAATTGTTTGTGATTTCCAACGGAGTGAACACGCGTTATTTTGCCAACAATCCGAATAGTGGCTACAAATTCACGTTTAATTGGACAGACGCTGCTAATGTACCTTTCAATGAATTGGAAAAGTTCGCCACCAGCTTCTTTGATAAATGCACGTTAGGCAAGATAATAGGCAAGTATATCGTACTGCACGAAGGAGATAAATGCCTAATGGTGTTGCGTCCTTACCAGTTCTATGCCGTCGAGAAGATACTTGACCGTGTAAAAAATTCCAATAACAATGGCTATATATGGCATACAACTGGTGCGGGAAAAACGCTGACTTCATTTAAGGCTGCCCAGCTTGTAGCCGAATTAGACGATGTGGACAAGGTTATGTTTGTTGTTGACAGGCACGACCTTGACACACAGACGCAGTCCGAATATGAGGCATTTGAGCCAGGTGCTGTTGACAGTACCGATAACACAGATGAACTTGTGAAGCGCCTTCATGGTAATTCCAAAATTATCATCACCACCATCCAGAAGCTCAATGCTGCTGTAAGTAAGCAGTGGTATAGCAGGCGGATTGAAGAAATCCGTCATGCTCGTATCGTGATGATTTTTGATGAGTGTCATCGCAGTCATTTCGGAGATTGCCATAAGAATATCGTCAGGTTTTTCGACAATACACAGATATTCGGATTTACAGGTACACCTATCTTCGTTGAGAATGCTGTGGATGGTCATACAACAAAGGAAATCTTCGGTAATTGCCTCCACAAGTATCTGATAAAGGATGCCATTGCTGATGAAAATGTACTTGGTTTCCTCGTAGAATATTATCATGGCAATGCCGATGTAGATAATGCTAACCAAAACCGTATGACGGAAATTGCCAAATTTATCCTTAATAATTTCAATAAATCAACATTTGATGGCGAGTTTGATGCTTTGTTTGCCGTGCAGTCTGTGTCAACGCTTATTCGATATTATAAAATATTCAAGAGTCTTAATCCCAAAATAAGAATAGGAGCCGTGTTTACATACGCATCTAACAGCAGTCAGGACGATGCCCTTACAGGTATGAATACTGGTAGCTATGTGAGTGAAAGTACGGGCGAAGCAGATGAGTTACAGGCTATTATGGATGATTATAATGATATGTTCGGTACAAGTTTCACTACAGAAAACTTCCGTGCATATTATGACGACGTCAATCTTCGTATGAAGAAAAAGAAAACAGACATGAAGTCGCTTGACCTCTGTCTGGTAGTCGGCATGTTCCTAACGGGCTTTGACAGCAAGAAACTCAATACACTCTATGTGGATAAGAATATGGACTATCATGGATTATTACAAGCATTCAGTCGTACAAACCGTGTTTTGAATGAAAAGAAACGTTTTGGCAAGATTGTTTGCTTCCGTGATTTGAAAAGCAATGTGGATGCTTCTATCAAGCTTTTCAGTAACAGCAATAATCTTGAAGATATTGTCCGTCCGCCTTTTAATGAAATCAAGAAGAATTATCAGGAACTTACGACAAACTTCTTAGAACAATACCCAACTCCCAGCAGCATAGATTTGTTGCAGAGCGAGAAAGATAAAAAGCAGTTTATCCTTGCATTCCGTGATGTCATTAAGAAACATGCAGAGATTCAGGTTTACGATGAATTTGAAGAAGATGCTGCAGACCTTGGTATGACAGAGCAGCAATTTATGGACTTCCGAAGCAAATACCTTGATATTTACGATACATTTGCTGGTGGCTGTAAGCCTTCAGAAGAAAATCAAACGCCTGACGAAGATACAGAGTCCACGGAAACCTCAACAGAGTCAGGTATTGATGACATTGATTTCTGTTTAGAATTGTTGCATAGTGATATTATCAATGTAACTTACATACTTGAACTGATCGCTGATCTTAATCCTTACAGTGCAGATTATAAGGAAAAACGTACGTATATTATTGATACGATGATTAAAGATGCTGAGTTACGTAACAAGGCAAAACTGATTGATGGCTTTATACAGCAGAATGTCGATGATGACCGAGATAACTTTATGGCACGCAAACAGAAGTTTGACGGTACAAGCGACCTTGAAGAACGATTGAACAATTACATCACGACTGAGCGGAACAACGCAGTAGATAAACTTGCAAAAGAAGAGGGTTTGGATGTATCTGTTCTCAATCATTACTTGTCTGAATATGACTACTTGCAAAAGGAACAACCAGAAATTATACAAGAGGCGTTGAAAGAAAAGCATTTAGGATTAATAAAAAAACGCAAAACATTGACAAGGATACTTGAACGCTTGAAGTCTATCATACGAACATTCAGTTGGGAATAGAATGATTAAAATAATAGATACATTAGAACTTACGCCTGATGGTGTAAGATTAGGAGGCACCTCAAAAGTTCATCTGCGACAAGGTGAACTTGATGGTGCTTGTGCAGTATATTCTCTAATGATGTATTTGATTATATTGCGCATATTTACATACAAACAGGTGACAGAAGGAAATAATATTAAGCGTTCCACTTCAAAGGGACGTATTATTAGAAATTTTCTTGAAAGGCAAGATGGACTTATCAGAAAAGGGCTTGGTTTTGCCGATGATATAAAAGACGGACTGCAATTTGCTGCAAAAAGTATTGTCGATTGCAATTATATTGCAAGCCGACAAGAAACAATAGAAACATTAAAAAGATGCATTGATGACAACAAACCGTTAATGATAGGGGTTGATTATAATAAAGTTGACGGACACGCTTTGTTAGCAATAGGATATGAAACCCGAAATGACAAAATAAAAAAAATCTTTTGTTTAGACCCAGGAAGTGACATTACCCCAGTTTCTTATTGGAATGCTGTCATTTCTATTGATGAACATTCAAATACGAAATACCGTGATTCATATTTCACGGCAAATGGAAACATCAATAAAGTTACATTGGCTGATGCCATAAAAATCGAAAAAAAGAAATAACGATATGAGCGAAGAATTACAACAGAAACTCCGTGACCAACTTTGGGAAGTTGCTAACAAGTTGCGTGGCAATATGTCGGCAAGTGACTTCATGTATTTCACCCTTGGCTTTATCTTCTACAAGTATTTGTCGGAGAAGATAGAGAAACACGCCAATGATGCCTTAGTGGATGATGAAGTTACCTTCAAAGAATTATGGGCAATGGAAAAAGATACCGATATAGAAGAGCTACAAGAGAGCGTAAAGACCGAATGTATCGAAAACATTGGCTATTTCATAGAACCTAACTTCTTGTTCTCATCCGTTATTGAGAGTATTAAAAAGAAAGAAAATATCCTGCCGATACTTGAGCGTTCTTTGAAGCGTATTGAAGATAGTACTCTGGGGCAAGACAGTGAAGAGGACTTTGGCGGTTTGTTCTCAGACATAGACCTCGCCTCGCCTAAATTGGGAAAGACAGCCGATGATAAAAATACATTGGTCAGTAATGTACTTCTTGCCCTCGATGACATAGATTTTGGCGTAGAGGCTTCACAAGAGATTGATATTCTTGGCGATGCTTATGAGTATATGATTAGCCAGTTTGCCGCCGGTGCAGGAAAGAAAGCCGGTGAGTTTTACACTCCGCAGGAAGTTAGCCGTATCTTGGCTGAAATTGTAACCCTCGGCCATGCACGCCTTCGCAATGTTTATGATCCAACCTGCGGTAGCGGCTCGTTACTGCTCCGTGCAGCAAGTATAGGACATGCTAATGAGATATTCGGACAGGAGAAGAATCCCACAACCTACAATCTTGCTCGCATGAATATGCTCCTTCATGGCATCAAATTCAGAAACTTTCGTATAGAGAATGGCGACACACTCGAAGCCGATGCCTTTGGTGACACTCAGTTTGATGCAGTTGTTGCCAACCCTCCGTTCTCTGCTGAGTGGAGTGCTGCTGATAAGTTCAACAATGATGACCGTTTCAGCAAGGCAGGACGGCTTGCTCCACGCAAGACAGCTGATTATGCGTTCATCCTCCACATGCTTTATCACTTAAACGAGGGTGGAACTATGGCTTGCGTTGCTCCTCATGGTGTTCTCTTCCGTGGAAATGCTGAGGGGGTAATCCGCCGCTTCCTCATTGAGAAGAAAAACTATGTGGATGCTATCATCGGTCTGCCTGCTAACATCTTCTATGGCACAAGCATCCCTACCTGTATTCTGGTGTTTAAGAAATGCCGTAAGGAAGACGACAGTATTCTCTTCATTGATGCCAGCAAGGATTTTGAGAAGATAAAGACACAGAACAAGCTCCGCCCACAGCATATTCAGAAGATTGTTGACACCTACCGTGATCGCAAGGAGATTGAGAAATACAGCCACCTTGCCACCTTGGAGGAGATAGCCGAAAACGATTACAACCTCAACATTCCTCGTTACGTTGATACTTTCGAGGAGGAAGAACCTATTGACATCCATGCCGTAATGAAGGAAATCAAGGATCTGGAAGCCAAGCGTGCCGACCTTGACAAAGAAATTGAAGGTTATTTGAAAGAATTGGGAATAATGTAAAATATTGGCTCTCAAGTTATAATGTCAAAATAAGAAGTTATGGCGAAAGATAAGGAAAATACAAAACGACAATCAACTGAACTTATCAAGAAAATTAAAGAATAATGGCTATGGCAGAAAATAAAGATAAAAAAGTCCTCAATGTCCCAAATCTGAGATTCCCTGAGTTTGAGGGAGAGTGGGAAGAACATTATCTTTCAGATTACCTTGATTTTAAGAATGGTTTGAACCCGAAGCCAGAAAGATTTGGAAAAGGGATTAGGTTTATTTCTGTTATGGACATTCTCAACAATGCAGTTATTACAAATGATTGCATTAGGGCTTCTGTCGATGTATCGGAAGAAGAACTATTAAGTTTTTGCGTGGAGAATGGAGATATTTTATTTCAACGCAGTTCTGAGACATTGGAAGATGTCGGCAGAGCAAATGTTTATATGGATAACAAACCTGCTGTATTTGGAGGTTTTGTCATTAGGGGCAAGAAAAAAGCAGAATACAATCCTTTGTTCTTTCGGTATTTATTAGCAAGTCCATTTGCTCGCAAAAAGATAATACCAATGGGTGCAGGAGCACAACACTTCAATATTGGTCAAGAAGGTTTGAATAAGGTGAAACTCCATTTTGCACTATTAGACGAGCAAAAGAAAATCGCAAGACTTTTATCTCTCCTTGACGAACGCATAGCAATCCAAAACAAAATAATTGACAAGTTGCAATCCCTAATTAAGGGAATAAGTAATAGACTACTCTATGCTGATAATAGTATGTCTATTCGGATTGAAGAGATGTTAATAGAACGCTCGGAAAGAACAAAGAAAAATAATCAATATGAGATTTTAAGTTCTACTGTGAATGGAATATTTTCACAACGAGACTATTTCTCTAAAGATATAGCAAGTGATAATAATGTAGGGTACAAGATTATTCATCTCCATGATATAGTACTTAGCCCCCAAAATTTATGGATGGGAAATATCAATTTCAATGACAAATTCGATATAGGAATTGTTTCACCCTCCTATAAGGTCTTTTCGATAGCAGATGGCTTTGACAAAAAATATGTTGCTGCTTTACTAAAGACGCATCATGCCTTATACAACTACATGCTGGTATCTGAACAAGGGGCAAGTATTGTTAGAAGAAATTTAAATTATGAAGCTTTTGAACAGTTAGTATTCAAAATACCCTCACTTAATAAGCAACAAGAAATAGGTCATGTTATCTCTTTATTGAAATCTCAATTAGAGAATGCTAATTTACTTATAAAAACTTACAATTCACAAAAGCAATACTTGTTCCGCCAAATGTTTATATAAACATCTGGCGAAGTAGATACTGCTTCAATATATTATAAGAGCCATTCAATGTAATTTGACTTGACAGTTTTCTCTCTAAAGATTGCATTAACTCTGCTATATGGTATTGATTTTCCTTACTGGGTATTGGTAGCATTAAATCACTGAGAGTTGATAGCAGTATATAAGGAGTGTTACTTGAACTCTTTTCTATTGCAATTCTTTTAGGCAACAATACTTTCAACACCCATTTAATGTATTGGATGTTTTCTGAGAATAGGTCTAATACATAAGTCCTTTGATAGGCATTGAACTTTCCATTATAATAATTGATATATCCCAAATTTGCGCCATTCCCTGAAATTAGTAAAGCTTCTGTGTCAAAAGCAAAACTATCAATCTTTAATGGGTGTTCTGCGCAAGTGAAAAATGGATAAATCCCATTATCTACCTGTGCATTTGCATCAAGTTTTCCTGTAGTAATTTGGCAAATATCACCAAGTTTCACATATATGCTTCTACTGGTTATATTTTTTATCCAATGTTGTGCAATTCCCTTAATTAAGGATTTTGAAGTTTGTAGGTATGCAATTAGTAAATATCTCTTCGAACGAAAAGACTTATTTGAGAATAAAATAAAGTTATCAAAAGTTGCAGAATTGAAGAATGGATACGCTTTCCAAAGTAGTAAATATAACGCTTTGGGAAAATGGAAAATTCTTACTATTGCAAATGTCGCTGGCGAACGTTATGTCAAAACGAATGAATGTAATTCTATTATAGAAATACCTTATGATATTCAAAAGCACCAAAAATTGGAAGCTAATGATATTTTAATATCATTAACAGGTAATGTTGGTCGTGTTTCATTATGCACAGAAGGTTTTTTTCTACTCAATCAACGAGTTGGACTATTACACTTAAAGGTAAGTGAAGACCGAGAATATATATATCAAGCACTCTCTTCTCATAAATTTGAAAACAGTATGATTGCTTGTGCTCAAGGAGCTGCTCAAATGAACATTGGCAAAGGAGATGTTGAGAACTACATTTTGCCATATTCTTTTAATAGAAAGAACATTAATGTAGTTGCATCTGTTTTAAGAGCTTATGACAAGTATATCATAAATGAAACAAATCTACAATCAATATTACATATTCAAAAGCAGTACCTACTCCGCCAGATGTTTATATAAACATTTGGCGAAGTAGATAGGTCTTCTGCTTTTGCAACATTTCTAAGAAAGTCATTTCCAGATTGAATTTTTGAACCAATGTAAATAGTCGTTTCCCTATTCTTCTTTGATCTTCAATAACAGGAGGAAAGAATGGGATATTACATAATCCTTCATAAGATAAACATTGTCTTACACTTCCTTCTAACCTTTTTTGTATCTCGGAAAAGAACTGTTTTGTTTCAAAATAAAAACTAAGGTATTCAGGTAATATACTATTCTTTGTGTGGAAACAGATGTACATTGGACTTACTATACCTTTCTCAAAGGTAGTGAGACGAGCAATAGAACCAACGTTTATTCTTGCAGGATTAAAAGCAAAGTCATTCCTCGTTACGATTTTATAGTTTGAAGTATCATTGCTTGCAATGCTTCTGTCTTCAAATTGTTCTCTCTGTCGGATAAAACCTTGACGATTGCTGACGGATAAAACATTCTGAATTATATTGTCCTTATTCCTGTTTGAATTCTGCTCTATGAAATCGCCAATATGAGAATGAGTCTGTACCTTAAATGTATATTCTCTTTCAATAATTGCATACTTTAGCTTCTTCAAATCCTCAATTATTTTGTTTTGAGTAGAAATACGCTCGTCAAGAAGCGACAAAAGAGTTGCTATTTTCTTCTGTTCTTCAATACACGGAAGTCCAACTTTATATGTTATCATCTGTTCTTTATCACCTCTTGGCATTTTAACTCCCTTTGCTCCACCCATGACAAACTTGATAAATCTGTCATTAGCAATAACATGATGCAAAAAATTAGAATTACAAATAGGCAAAGCCTTAAACACAAAAACATCAGCAGAACACCCACCATTTCTATCGGCATACCAGACTTTCTTTAAATATGGACGGATGTTTGATAGCAGCACGTCTCCTTTACTGAATTTTATAACATTAGTATTTGTGGGTAGATTCGTTGCAGAAACAATACCTTTATAATCTTGGAGCATATTTTCGGTAGTCACATAATTGCTACAAGACAGCTCTATGGAATTTAACCGTTCCTTAGAGAACTTTGATATTTCTTTTAGTCTCGTATCCTGCCACTCCCCCTCAAACTCAGGGAATCTCAGATTTGGGACATTAGTTAATACGTTTCTCTAATTATTATGTACCTTTTCTATATTAAGGATTAAATATGAAAACAAAAACTATTAGAGAAATTTCGTTGGCTTGGAAAAGAGACAAGCAACGCTATGTCAAGCAGTCCACATACGCTGCTTATGTGTTAGTTTTGGAAAATCACATACTGCCATCGTTTGGTGATTGTGATAGTCTTAGTGAAAAACTTGTACAAGAATTTGTGCTACAAAAACTTAATGCTGGTCTCAGCATTAAAACGGTGAAGGACATTCTCATTGTGTTGAAAATGGTGATGAAGTTCGGAGTAAAGAACGGTTGGATGAACTATTGCGAATGGGACATCAAGTATCCAACTACAGTAATCAATAAAGAAATGGAGGTGCTGACAGTGACACACCACAAAAAGATTCTCGATTTCATCAAGCAGAACTTTACATTTCGCAACCTTGGCATCTACATTAGTCTAACCACAGGCTTGCGGATTGGTGAGGTATGCGGCTTGAAATGGTCGGACATCAATACGGACAGCGGTATAATCACCGTAAACCGTACCATTGAGCGTATCTACGTCGTAGAAGGTGAGCGCAGGCACACAGAATTAGTCATCAACAGCCCAAAGACCAAGAACTCTTGCCGTGAGATACCAATGAACAAAGAACTCTTGGCTATGGTGAAACCACTGAAAAAGGTAGTAAATATTAATTTCTATGTGCTGACCAACGAAGAAAAACCTACTGAGCCACGAACCTATCGAAACTATTATCATCGGTTAATGAAGCATTTGGACATTCCTCGCCTGAAATATCACGGGCTGCGCCACAGTTTCGCCACACGCTGCATCGAAAGTAACTGTGACTATAAGACGGTTAGCGTGTTGCTCGGGCATGCGAACATCACTACAACTCTCAACCTCTATGTTCATCCCAATATGGAACAGAAGAAGCGTTGTATTACGCAGATGCTTAAATACCTCAGGAAGTAATTCTATTCTACATTTTTTGCGATAATCAATTGTCAAACTCACCGTCAGCTCTTGAAAGACGGTGAGTTCTTTTATCTGACGTATTAGTTCACGCAACAACACCTTTACGCTTTTATCAGCCGTATAAACACAAATCGGTCATTAGACCACAATGTTTCAGAAATTCTTTTTTGGGCTTCAGAATTTTGGAAGCCCCTCACCTTACTAACGCTCCGCACATATGGTGCGAAGGCTTAGCACCACATGTGCGGAGGACCTATAACATTAAAAGAATAGGAAAAACCTCAGCAAGCTTATGGTGAATAGTGCGACATATAGGGAGAGAAAACTGAATATAAAACATTCGTGAGAGTCGACAAAATAGGAACATATTTGGCACTTATAGATTAAATAGGTGGAAACGAACTGTCGAAAGTTCTGCTATAAATCAAAAATATAGTGCTTGGCGAGCATAAAGCGACAAAATGGGAATATTTTTTAAAGACGCAATAAAACAGCATAACTTACTGATTATCATCATAATTACGAATATTGATAAAAGTAAAGTGCGACAAAAAAGTGACAAGTTTTTGTACTTTTCGAACGTAAAAGAGAAAGGAAATCACCATAATTTCCTTAATATCAATGCTTTATCGCACAAACAGAGTAGGGTAGTATCGAAAATAGCTTCCCTATTTGTCTCCGCTATCTTTAAGCGATAAAACAGCATTTTGCGAATGATTAAGAACGAAAAAGGGCTTAGGTGCGACAAAAAAGGAGGAAAAACTCTAATACCAAAACCTATAAAAAGTATGTCGACAAAGTCATGAAAAGGAGAAAACTCAATGCGAATAACCTTCCTAAAATGTGAACATAAAAACCGAAAAGTTTGAACAATGAAAAGAAGAAATAATCCTTCTAAATTCGATACGAATACCGACAAGCTGATGACAAAGAAAAACATACAAACGTCCTGACACATCTCCGCCCTTTAATCATTGGACACGAGGAAGTAAAGAGCAGCTTTTAAGATAATTAAAAGTCGATAATATACTGATACACAAATATATAAAAACATATTTGAAGATAATAAGAATCCTGTGTAACCGCTTAAAAAACAACCGAATAAAGCAAAGTTCAACGGTAATAAAAATAAGAAAACGAAACAAAACCTACTACCCAACCGACATGAATCTCACCAAAATTTCCTACCCGAAACTACCGACTAAAAACCCACAAAACCATGAAACGGAAATGAAAACCCGACTCAAAACGCTCGTCCAACAAGCCTACAGCAAAACAGAAAATGCCTGCACCGCTCCCAAAACGTATGTGCGACAAAAAGGGAGGTTGCGCCCAAAACCTTTGTTTAAAGTCTTCTCCTCCCAGCGAAAAAATATATATTTTCTCAAAACAAAACACCTCTTCTTAACTTAGAATATCGTTATATAATCTTTATTAGATATTAGTAAGGGACTTTCAAGCCACTGAACCTTAAATAGTTACACGATTAATTGGCGACAAATTAGTAACTTAGCGGCGACAGATTAGTAAGTAGGCTGCGACAAATTAGTAACTATGGTGCGACACTTTAGTAGCTATTTGGGTGGGGTAGTCGACAAGTTAGGAGGTTAGGTGCGACGAATAGGGAAAGAATAAGGCTTTGCTATGAAAAATATAAACAAATTCTCCCTTTTCATAATGATTCTTCCTTTCTTTCACTTCTTTTCCTGTGCTTCTTTCATAAATAATCTTGTGATTTTCTGAACTTTGTCTTCTTTGTTTTATCTTATAAATAATTGTGTTTTTGATAGTTACGAATTCTTCTCTAAACGTTCGAGACAAAAAGGGAAGATATCGCCCAATCTTCTGTTTACTATTTCTCGACAAATTAGTAAGTTCGTAAAAATACTTTACATATAAGACCCTCTAAACCAGACAGAATGAACGGAAGACATAATGGACAGAGTATGTAAAAGACAAAGTAACAGGGGAACAGAAGACGTAATGACATAAGGGACAGAAGCCAAGATGACAGACAGAATGAACAGAAGCCATAATGACATAAGGGACAGAAGCCAAGATGACAGACAGAATGAACAGAAGCCATAATGACATAAAGGACAGAAGTCATAATGACAGACAGAATGATGCAGAAGCCATAATGACATAATAGACAGAAGTAATAAAAGACATGGTAACAGAGGAGACCAAAGGGACGGGGTATGTAAAAGACAAAGTAACAGATGAACACATAAGGGGTGGTAACAGAGGAATAGGGTAGTGGAGCGTTGGAAAAAGAACAATGGGAGGGCAGACGGACAAGTGATAGCGATAAATACAGATAAATAAGTGGATGTGTGTATATTCTGTTAATTTGTTAACTTGTCCACCAGCCTAAAGGATATCTTGCTATTCACTCCCTCTCCCTTTACTTCCCTTCGGTCAGTGACCTTTGGTTGGGGGAGGGGCTTGGAGAAGGGCTTTTCTGCCATTCGTTTTTTCTATCCTTCTGTCTTCTGTTCCCCTGTTATCATGTCTTTACTTTGTCTTTTCTTGTCTTTATGTCATTCTGTCTTAAAATATTTATGTTATTCTGTCTGAAAATAATTATGTCATTCTGTCTAAAAACACTATCTTTGCAGTTATAATGGCTGTTTTCATTTTGAAAATCATCGTATAGCATTAATACAAAGTATTAAAATGCGTGCAGGGTAGAGAACCACAAGACAAAAAAGTGGTTTCCACTCAGACTCGGAAAAGCTGAGAAAACGATATCAAGATGTTGTTCTGATAAGGTGCAGCCTTTTGAGAGCATGTTGAAACAGACCATGATATTTGATGCTAACATCAAGGAAATATAAGTTTCAAGAAAATAACAGTTATGGAGCTGATTGATAATATACAAAAGACTTTTGCAGAGGATCTACGTTCTGAGCTTACGACAGGCAGCCACATGTCTATTGCGGCTTCCTGTTTCTCTATTTATGCCTATCAGGAACTCAGAAAAGAGCTTGAGGGCATCGAAGAATTACGTTTTATTTTTACCTCTCCGACCTTCATAACTGATAAGGCAAATAAAGAACAGCGCGAGTTTTATATTCCTCGCCTTAACAGAGAGCGTAGCCTAACGGGAAGTGAGTTTGAGATACTTCTTCGTAACGAATTAACCCAGAAGGCCATTGCCCGTGAGTGTGCTGAATGGATTAGAAAGAAGGTACGATTCAAGTCTAACTGCACAAAAGAGAATATGATGGGCTTTGGTGTAGTGGACAATTGTGCTTACATGCCACTCACAGGATTTACTACTGTTGAATTGGGCGTAGAGCGAGGGGATAATGCCTATACGATGATTCAAAAGTCCGAAGCTCCATTTAGTCAAAGTTATACTCAGCTTTTTGAACAACTTTGGCAGGATAAGGAACGTTTGCAAGATGTAACTAATGAGGTCATTGAAAGTATCTCCAATGTCTATAAAGAGAATGCACCTGAATTTATCTACTTGATTACGCTCTATAATATTTTCCGTGAGTTTCTGGAAGATTTGTCTGAGGACGTACTGCCCAACGAGGCAACGGGTTTTAAGGACACGTTAATCTGGAAGAAACTCTACAACTTCCAAAAAGATGCTGCGCTCGCCATCATCAATAAGTTGGAGAGATATAATGGATGTATCTTGGCGGATAGTGTCGGATTGGGCAAGACCTTCACGGCATTGAGCGTGATAAAGTATTATGAGAATCGCAATAAGTCAGTGCTGGTACTCTGTCCTAAGAAGCTGTACGACAACTGGGCCACATACAGAAGTAATTATGTGAACAACCCGTTGGCTGGCGATCGTCTGCGTTATGATGTACTTTTCCATACCGACTTAGGACGCAGGAATGGTGACAGCAACGGGATAGATTTAGAAAAGATCAATTGGAGCAATTACGACCTTGTGGTGATAGACGAAAGTCATAACTTCCGTAATGGGGGTAAGGTGACAACTGACGACAACGACGAGAACCCACGCGAAAATCGTTATCTCCGACTATTGAATGAGGTCATCCGGAAAGGTGTGAAGACCAAGGTGCTGATGCTCTCAGCCACTCCTGTAAACAACCGTTTCAACGATCTCAAAAATCAGTTGCAGTTGGCTTACGAGGGCGAGACGGGGCGTTTTGACAAACTACTTAACACCAGTACCTCCGTTGATGATATCTTCCGGCAAGCACAGTCGGTTTATAATCGATGGGCAAAGCTGCCAGAGGAGGAGCGCACCACAGAACGTCTGCTGTCTGAGCTGAGCTTCGACTTTTTTGAAGTGCTCGACAGTGTGACCATAGCCCGCTCGCGTCGGCATATCCAGCAGTATTACGATACCACCGATATAGGCTCATTCCCAAAACGGTTGCCCGTGAGATCGCAACGGCCTCACCTTACTGATCTCGAGGGTGCTATATCCTATAATGAGATATTTGAGCAAATCAACCACCTGAACCTCGCAATATATACGCCGTCTGACTTTATCTTGAAGAGTAAGTTAGAGAAGTATCAACTGCTCAATGATGAGGGTATGGCAAGCGGACTTACCATGTCGGGGCGTGAGCGAGGCTTACGACGACTGATGACCTTCAACCTTCTGAAACGCTTGGAAAGTTCCGTACACTCCTTCCGCCTTACCTTGGTACGCATTCAGGAGGTTATTGGCGATGCACTTGACAAGATTGAAGCAGTAAAAAGAGGGGAGGCTGTCGTTGTTGATGACTACCCATCTTCTGACAGTTTCGACCTCGATGACGCTGGTAGCGAGCTTTTTATAGGTGGCGGTAAGACCACAATCAGGCTGGACGATATGGACTATCTGACGTGGCAACGCTATCTTGATGCCGACTTGGAGACGCTCAGTCTGCTCACCTTAATGCTGAAGGACATCACACCAGAACACGACGCTAAGTTGCTCCAGTTGATGGCAGACCTGCGCAATAAATGGGCTAACCCTATCAACGAAGGCAATAAGAAGGTGATTATCTTTACGGCTTTCTCTGATACGGCGGAATACATCTATGATACGCTTGCAGAGAATATCAAGACAAAACACGGATTGAACACCGTGCTGATTACGGGTTCGGTAGATGCGCGCAGTACGTTGAAACTAAAGGGCAGCAAAGGGTTGTCATTCAATCAGGCGCTCACCCTCTTCTCTCCACGCTCGAAAGACAAAGAAACCCTCTATCCTGATATCCATGAGGGCATTGACGTGCTGATTGCTACCGACTGTATCTCTGAAGGACAAAACCTGCAGGACTGTGACTATCTCATCAACTATGATATTCATTGGAACCCAGTGCGTATTATTCAGCGTTTCGGACGTATCGACCGTATCGGCTCAAAGAACGCACACATCCAGTTGGTGAACTACTGGCCGGATATGACGCTCGATGATTATATCAATCTTAAAGCACGTGTGGAAAACCGTATGAAAGTGTCGGTTATGACTTCCACAGGCGATGACAACCTACTCTCAAATGAGGAGAAAGGTGACCTTGAATACCGACGTAATCAGCTGAAACGCTTGCAAGAGGAGGTTGTTGACTTGGAAGAGATGGACAGTGGTATCTCTATTATGGACTTAGGACTCAACGAGTTCCGCCTCGACTTGATAGCCTATACGAAGGAGCATTCTGATATGGACCTGACACCTTTTGGCATGAGTGCGGTAGTTAAGGCTACAGAACTCGTGCCAGCGGGGGTAATATTTATTCTGAAGAATCGTAACAATGGGGTCAATATTGACCATACCAATCTGTTGCATCCGTTCTATATGGTCTATCTGTCTGATGAAGGGGAAGTGCGCTGCAACCACCTCTCACCAAAGCGGTTGCTCGATACGATGCGCTTAGCATGCAAGGGAAAGGATGTGCCCGACCTCAAACTTTGCCAACAATTCAATAAGGAGACAAAAGACGGATACCGAATGGACACCTACAGCCATCTCCTGCAAAAGGCAGTGGAGAGTATCATCACCGTGAAGGACGAGTCGGATATTGACAGCCTGTTCTCTGAAGGGAATACCACAGCCTTAGCACATAAGGTGAAGGGGCTTGACGACTTCGAACTGATTGCATTCCTTGTGATAAAATAAGCAAGCAACAATGAATACAAATAATCCGCTCAACTTTCCAACGTCGACAATCGTTGCGAAGAATGTGCCAAAGAACGCCTTCTATAAACGGGCTAAGGCGCAACGAACGACTGCCTTGCGCACATTCCTGACTGAGGCTTTCACGCATATTCTGTGGCTTTATAAGCTGCATCCCTCAACACTCAATATTGCCGATGGGCAACAGGTACACGAGATAGATGTGTTCTACTATAAGATGAGCACAACGCACATTGATGAAAGACTTCTCAGCGAACTCGATATGCTCTTACCCCGACACACGCTCTATATCATGGACCGTGACGGAAGCACTGACCTGATGATGTTCCCCAAAACAATTAACGCACAGGGGCACATCGTACAGAATGGGAAGATGGAAACATGGACGAATGTTGATCTGTCTGCCATGCCGCTTACGATTACAGGGCACGACATGGATATGCTCTATGGCGACTTCTTAGGCAAACTGTCCCACTTAAATACCCGGACGGAAGCTGAATATGCGAAAGCTGCCGAGCAACGGCAACAGCAAGAACTGCTGAAAAGGCAATATGCTGCCCTACAAAAGAAAATAAAAAACGAAAAGCAGTTCAGCCGACAGTTAGAAATGAACAGAGAACTAAAAGCGTTGAAGGCAAAAATGACGCTATAACGTATCGTATGGCTTTTGTATTGATATTCCATTGGTTTGGTGCGGGTGCTTAGCACGGATGGTGCGGATGGTATGCACCACATGTGCGGATGCTTAGCATCATTGTCGTGTAGGACAGGGTAGGAATTTACGAACGAAAAGTCAAGGAGTAAAAGTCAAGGAGTAAAAAGTCAAGGAGTAAAAAGTCAAGGAGTAAAAAGTCAAGGAGTAAAAAGTCAAGGAGTAAAAAGTCAAGGAGTACATAGCAACAAAAGAAGATAAACTATGGACAAATCAGATATACTAGATTACTTGAAGGTGGGAGAACTTATCACCTTTGAATGTAAAAAAGCAGAGAATGCTATTCCCAAATCAGTTTGGGAAACTTATTCCTCGTTTGCCAATACCATTGGTGGAACCATTATTTTGGGTATCAAAGAGAATAGAAATGAAGGCGATGTCGAAAAGCGGTTTGAGATTACTGGCGTTGCTGATGTTCGCAAAATCAAAAAAGAATTCTTTGACACCATCAATAGCAATAAGGTTAATCGCAATATTCTCACCGACGGGGACGTTGAGGAAGTCGTATTTGATAATAAGACACTGCTTTGTATTCATGTACCCCAAGCAGATTATCGACAGCGTCCAATATATATCAATGGAAATATGTTAAGTGGTTCGTTTAGGCGAAACTACGAAGGTGATTACCATTGTACTGAAGACGAAGTGAAAGCGATGATACGTGATGCTAATGATAGTGGCAATGATGGGGTGCTGATGGAAAATTACGGCATGGAGGATATAGACAAACCTACCCTTGCCGCTTATCGCAATCGGTTTAGTTCGCTCAATCCTGACCATGTGTGGAATGAATATGACGATAAAACATTTCTACTTAATATGGGCGGATTTACCAAAGACAGAAATACACAACGAGAGGGACTTACGTTGGCAGGACTTCTGATGTTTGGCAAGGGACTAGCTATCCGTGAACGGTTCGACAATATACGCATGGATTATCTCGACTTGACCAATCTTGCCCCTGAAAGTCGGTGGAGCGATCGCCTTACTTATGATGGGCGTTGGGAAAACAACCTTTATAATTTCTTTACACGTGTGTTGTCTAAATTGGTGAATGATATCAAGCGTCCTTTCAGTCTAACCAATATTGTGAGAGAGGATGACTCTCCTGTGCATAAACTGATTCGTGAGGCACTGACCAATATGGTTATTCATGCTGATTATATGATGAGAGGAGTACTGAAAGTGGAAAGGTGCAATGACAAACTTGTATTCTCCAATCCAGGTTCTCTAAAATTACCCATATTCGATATTTACAACGGAGGGCACTCTGAAGCGCGTAATCCTAAGATGCAAACCATGCTACGCATGATAGGTATGGGCGATAATATAGGTTCTGGATTCCCTACCATGCTGGATGCTTGTAAAAAAGAGAATTGGCGTAAACCGATACTTAATGAGCGTACCGAGCTACGATTGATAGAACTAACAATATCAATGGTCTCGTTAATCTCTCCTGAAACAGATAAAAGTTTGTTGGAAATTTATGGTAACAACTATCGGAAAATCACCAAGGAGGAACAGTATGTTCTTGCCACGGCTCTGACCGAAGGATGTGTGGCAAATTATACCATTCAACTCCAACTTGATAAAAATCCCTTGGAGGCTGGTAAGCTTCTTTACGCTATGGTGGATAAGAAACTGCTTGTTTCTACGAATAAAGGTCGATGGACAACCTACTCGGTGAATAGAGACTACAAGACAAATATGAACGAAAAGTCAAGGAGTAAAAGTCAAGGAGTAGACGAAAAGTCAAGGAGTAAAAGTCAAGGAGTAGATGAAAAGTCAAGGAGTAAAAGTCAAGGAGTAGATGAAAAGTCAAGGAGTAAAAGTCAAGGAGTAAGTGAGCTGGATCAAGGTGAATGGCGAGGAGAAAAAGGAGAATTGTTATATGAAATGGCATGGAGTAAACACCGGAGAGAGGTCTTGGAGCGTTTACTGAAATATTGTCAAAAGCCTCGTACGCTAACAGAAATAGCTATTCAATTGGGCTTTGCCGATAAATATAGGATGAAAAAAGTATATATTGACCCACTGTTAGATAAAGGAATATCTATGACAGAGGCAAAGAATGCACCAAATCAAAAATATGTGACCATAGCAACAAAAGAATATAAACATTAGAGGAAACAAAAAACAATATAGAATGGAACCAATCAGACTGGAAACAACATCGGTAGATGGCACGAAAATTAATTTAGAGGCTCTCTACCAGATAGCACCTTCGTGCTTCACCGAAGAGAAGGACGAAGAGACGGGAGAGATAAAGCGCGTGGTCAATTTTGAGACACTGCGCCAGCTCCTTGGTGGCGATGCCGTGGATGAGGACGAGGAGATGTATCAGTTTACGTGGCCGGGCAAACGGGCGGCACGCTATGAGGCGGCAGAACCTATCGACGACACCCTGCGCCCTGTCCCTGCAGACTCTGTAGACTGGGACACCACCGAGAACCTCTATATCGAGGGCGACAACCTGCGTGTGCTGAAACTCCTGCAGCGTGGCTATATGGGAAAGGTGAAGTTGATTTATATTGACCCACCTTACAATACGGGCAACGACTTTGTCTATCATGACGACTTCGCACACTCTGCCGAAGAAGAAGACCTCGCTGCTGGTAACATTGATGAGGAAGGCAATCGCTACCGCCGCAACCTCGACTCCAACGGCCGTTTCCACTCTGATTGGTGCTCAATGATGTATAGCCGACTGCTCGTGGCACACTCCCTGCTGAAAGAGGATGGCGTGATATTTATTTCGATTGATGATAACGAGGTGCATAACCTGCGCAAGATTTGTGATGAGGTGTTTGGAGCGGGGAACTTTATAAACCAGTTCTGTTGGCGTAGGCGTCAAACACAAGCAAATCTATCTGTAAATGTGTCAACAGTACATGAATATGTTCTTTGTTATGCTAAGCAAATAGAAAAAATTAGATTGAATCGACTTCCTTATACTTCAGAATATATTGCTCATACATTCTCTAATCCTGACAATGATCCTAAGGGACCTTATCAAACAGGTCCCTTAGCTCGTCCATCAAACTCTTCTAATCGAGAATATACTTTAACTATGCCAAATGGAAGAGAAATTACGGCAAAATGGAGTTGTAGCCCAGAAACTTTTCAGTCATACGTTAAAGAAGGGCGCTTAATAATACCTCGAGGAGGAGAAGGTATGCCTCGTATTAAGATTTATTTGTCTGAACTACCAGGAATGATTCCAAACACCTGGCTTGATAGTTCTGGAACAACTGATGATGCCAATCGTACAATTCAAAAATTATTCGATGGAGCTGCGTTATTTGACTATTCAAAGCCTAAAGAATTCGTAGAACATCTGTTACGATTAGGCACCTCTCCCGACTCCCTCATCCTCGACTTCTTCTCAGGTTCTGCCACAACCGCCCATGCAATAATGCAGTTGAACGCTGAGGATGGCGGCAAGCGCAAGTACATCTGTGTACAGTTGCCCGAGGAGACGCCCGAGGGTAGCGAGGCACGCAAGGCGGGTTATGCCACTATCCCCGAGATTGGTAAGGAGCGCATCCGTCGTGCTGGCAAGAAGATTAAGGAAGAATCTCCGCTGACCACTCAAGACTTAGATACGGGTTTCCGTGTATTCCGCATCGACAGCGGCAACTATAAGGACGTTACGATGCAGCCTAACGAATACGACCAGCAGATGCTCGACCTCTTTGTTGACAATATCAAAGCCGACCGCACCGACCTCGACCTCCTCTTTGGGGCTATGCTTGCGTGGGGCGTACAGCTCTCGCTGCCTATGACGACGGAAGAAGTTGACGGCTGTAAGATCTACGCTGTGGATGGCAACGGACTCGTGGCTTGCTTTGCAGAAAACATCAGCGAGAACGTGGTGCAGGCTATGGCTGCCAAGCAACCGCTGCGTGTGCTCTTCCGTGACAGCTGCTTCGATGAGGACAAGACGAAAATCAATATCTTTGAACGCTTCAAGCAACAACTTGACTGGGACGAGAAGGAGGCGATACAGAATATCAGGGTCGTTTAGACGATAGGGCTTAGACTATGGACGAGAAAAACAAAATCATCATCTATACTGATGACAGCGGACTGACGAAGATAGACGTAAAGCTCGAAGACGAAACTTTGTGGCTTACACAGGCACAGATGTGCGCACTCTATCAGACCAGTAAGTCGAATGTAAGTGAGCATATCAAACATATCTTCGATGAAGGGGAGTTGCAGGAGAGTTCAGTTGTTCGGAAATTCCGAACAACTGCCGCAGACGGTAAGTCATACCTGACCACCTATTACAACCTCGATATGATTATAGCCCTTGGCTATCGTGTGCGCAGCATCATTGCGACACGTTTCCGTCAGTGGGCCACAATCCGATTGAAGGAATACATCACGAAAGGCTTTACGCTCGACGACGACCGTCTGAAGCAGTTGGGCGGTGGTGGCTATTGGAAAGAATTGCTGGAGCGTATTCGTGACATTCGTTCCACGGAGAAGGTGTTGTATCGGCAGGTGTTGGAAATCTATGCCACCAGTATCGACTATGACCCACGTGCATCCGTATCGCAGAAGTTCTTTCAAAAGGTGCAGAACAAGATACATTATGCCATTCATGGACATACGGCTGCTGAACTCATTGTAGCACGTGCAGATGCTGAAAAAGATTTTATGGGATTGCTGACGTTCAAGGGTAATCAGCCAACGCTATTGGAAGCACGCACGGCTAAGAACTATCTCAACGAGAAAGAACTCCGTGCGATGGGGCAGTTGGTTTCCGGATACTTGGACTTCGCTGAGCGTCAGGCTGAGCGTGAACAGGCAATGACCATGAACGATTGGGCAAACTATCTGGACCGAATACTTACCATGACGGGCGAGCAACTGCTACAAGATGGTGGAAGCGTTTCGCACGATGACGCCATGGAGCACGCCACAACCGAATATCGTAAGTACAAGCAACGCACCATCAGCGATGCCGAGCATGATTATCTCAATGCAATCAAACGCTTGGGGAACATCAACAAAAAGGAAAGTGAGCATGAAGATTAGATATAAACATCAAGGGTTTCAGGCTGAGGCTGCACGCAACGTGGTACGTGCCTTTGGGGGACAGCCTTTTTATGACAGTGCCAACTTCATTATGGATTGGGGCACGCAAAAGCAATTATTCGATGCGGGCTTTGGCAATGCGCCGCTTAAACTCTCTCGCAGCGATATCAAGGCTAACGTGCGTGCTATTCAGATGGAGCAAGGACTGAAGCCTGTTGACCACCTGCAGGGCGAGGGCGTAAACCTCACCATCGAGATGGAGACGGGTACGGGTAAGACTTATACCTATATCAAGACAATGTTCGAACTGAACAAACACTACGGCTGGAGCAAGTTTATCATTGTCGTGCCAAGTGTGGCGATTCGTGAGGGCGTATATAAGAGCTTTGAGACGATGCAGGACCATTTTGCCAATGAATATGGCAAACGCATGCAGTACTTCGTTTACAACTCAAAGCAACTGACGAAGATAGACAGCTTTGCCAGTGACAACAACCTGCACGCTATGATTATCAACACGCAGGCTTTCAACGCCTCACTCAATGAGGACAAGGCGGGTTCGAACAAGGATGCCCGCATCATCTTCTCAAAGCGTGATGAGTTTGGTAGTCGGCGTCCGATAGACATCTTGGCACAGACCCATCCTGTCATGATTGTCGATGAGCCACAGAGCGTGCTTGGCGCGAATGTCAACAATGCAACGCGAAGAGGTATCAAACTTTTCAATCCGCTTGCCTTGCTGCACTATTCAGCTACACACCGTGAGGTGTTGAACATGGTGTATCGCTTGGATGCCATCGATGCCTATAACAAGAAGTTGGTGAAGAAGATTGAGGTGAAGGGCATACGCCAGGTGGGAAGTACGGCTACCAATAGCTTTCTCTATCTTGACGAGGTTGTGGTGAGCAAGGGCAAGAATCCACAAGCACGTATCACCTTTGAAAGCGTAGGCAATACGGGCAATGTGCGCCAGATAACCCGACTCGTCGGTGAGGGATTCGACCTATATGCGCAGAGCGGACAGATGGCAGAGTATCGTGACAATTACGTGGTGGAGCGTATCGACGGACGGGCAGGCAGCCTGAAACTCCTCAACGGTGTGACACTCTATGAGGGAGATTCGCAAGGTGAGATTACGGAAGACACTATGCGCAGGATACAGATACGTGAAACCATCAAGACACATCTTGAGCGTGAACGCCAGTTGTTCTCCAAAGGGATTAAGGTGTTGAGCTTGTTCTTCATCGACCATGTCGAGAACTATCGTACATACGACCAGCACAATGATGGCAAAGGTAAGTTTGCCGAAATGTTCGAGGAAGAATATCATCGCATGGTGCAAGAGCTAATGCCGACCTTTGGCGATGAGGCTTATGCACGCTATCTGTCACGCTTCACGGCAGAACAGGTACACAATGGTTATTTCTCTCAGGACAGGAAGGGCAATTTTGTTGACTCAAAAGTGAAACGTGGCGAGAGTGGTAGTAGCGATGAGAGTGCCTACGACCTGATAATGAAGGATAAGGAACGACTGTTGAGCTTTGACGAGCCTACACGTTTCATCTTCTCTCACTCGGCGTTGCGTGAAGGATGGGACAACCCGAATGTCTTTCAGATCTGTACGTTGAAGAATACCGCAAATGAGATTGGTAAGCGTCAGGAGGTGGGACGTGGTATGCGTCTCTGTGTGAATAAGTATGGCGAACGCCAAGACGCTGATATCCTCGGTGAGTCGGTGTTTGACACCAACATATTAACTGTGATTGCCAGTGAGAGTTATGAGAACTTCTCTAAGCAGCTGCAACACGAAATAGCTGAAGTGGTCAGCGACCGCCCAGTGGTGATTACTGCAAACCTCTTTGTGGATAATGTCTATGAGACAGCCGAGGGAGCAAAGATAAAGATGACGGTTGATGACGGCAGGAAAATCTATCATCAACTCATCAAGCGCGATTATGTTGATGATGATGGTAAGCTGACCGATACCTATTTCGAAGCGAAAGCGACTGACACAGTCAACTTTGGTGAACAATTCGAACCTGTTAAAGCTGGAATCATTCAGACCTTAGACAGCGTATTCAATCCTCAAACCATCAGGATTGATGATGGACGCAAACCGAAGGAAGCCAACTTCCAAGAAGAAATCTTCAAGAAGAAACAATTCCAGGAGTTGTGGAAACGTATCAATGTGAAGACCTACTATAAGGTTGATTTTGAGCGTGCGGAGCTTATCCAGAAAGCGGCAACAGCAATAGATAAAAACCTGAGTGTGACAGAGATTCGTCTTGTCGTGGAATCGGGAGGAATGGATGAGATACGCGATAAGGAAACACTGGAGGCTGGTATGGCGATGGTACGAGAGAAGGTTGACACCTTCCACGTGCGTGAGACGGTAGGCTCAGGTGTGGCTTACGATTTAGTGGGTAGGCTGGTGGCTGATACCGGACTTACGCGTAAGACTATCGTGGCGATCCTGAAAGGTATTAAGCACGCCACCTTCCTTCAGTTTAAGCAGAATCCAGAGGAGTTCATCCGTAAGGTTGGTAATATCATCAACGACGAGAAGGCGATGGCAGTGGTACAGAAAATCTGTTATGAGCGTACCAATAATACATACGCTGTGGATATCTTTACCGAGAACACCGTGCGCGGAAAGATTGGTGTCAATGCCATAGAAAGTACTAAATCGTTGTACGACCTTGTGGTGGTTGATAGTGAGGGCGTAGAGAAGCACTTTGCAGAATCATTAGAAGAGGAGACTGACGTGGCTGTATATACCAAGCTGCCGCGTGGTTTCTATATCAATACGCCAATGGGACATTATAACCCAGACTGGGCGATTGCGTTCAACGAGGGTACGGTAAAGCATATCTACTTCATTGCTGAGACGAAAGGTAACGAGTGGCAACGTTCGCAACTCCGTGGTGCTGAAGATGCTAAACTTGAATGTGCCGCCCGCCACTTTGAGGCTATTAGCACCAGTGGAAATGTGGTCTATGGTGTGGCTAAGGATTATAAAACATTATATGATAAGGTTATGAAGTGACAAAAACAAAGCCGACAGTTTATTTGGTTGATATAAAAAAGGGTCTTCAGAATTTTGGAGTGAAAATAATCCGTCTAAGCTTAGGTCTCTGACGAAATGTCACACAGAGGGACGGAGAGGACGGAGGATTATTAAAACAAAGCAATGGAAGTCACGGAGGCACCGTCGGTGCACAGAGCGACGGAGCTTGTTTGCCAATTCTATTAGCAATTTATATACAAAGCGTTTACCCCAAAATATTTATCAAGAATCTGTACGCTGCACCTCCGTCGCTCTTTGTGCCGTCGGCACCTCCGTGACATTGCGTTACCTCCGTCCTCTCCGTAGCCTGTGTGCCTATTACATAAGACTTTTAGTTTATCACTCCATATTTCGGAAGAACCAAAAATAAGCCATATTTACCTTGAATATCGGGGGTAAATATGGCTTTATTATTATTGTTGTTTCAAACTGTTGCATTTGGAATGTGTATTTTATTTTTGACACACTCTCATTCTGAATTAAAACCGTTCTTATGTTATCCTGTCTTTTATTACAAGCAACTCGTTCACTCGTCTACTTCCCTCCATACAAGCACCTCGTCCACTTGTCCACCTTGTTCACTCGTCTACTAACCTTGTCTTTTATTACAAGCAACTCGTTCACTTGTCAACCTGTTTACTTGTCCACTAACCTTGTCTTTTATTACAAGTAACTCGTTCACTCGTCAACCTGTTTACTTGTCTACTAACTTGTGTTCTTCTGTTACCTTGTCTTTTATTACAAGCAACTCGTCCACTTGTCAACCTGTTTACTCGTCCACTAACCTTGTCTTTTATTACAAGCAACTCGTCCACTTGTCTAACTCGTCCACTTGTCTAACTCGTTCACTTGTCTAACTCGTTCACTTGTCCACCTTGTTCACTTGTCTACTCACATTACTACATATATCTTCCTTGGAATCGGTTTTTTAGTGTTGTACCTTTGCATCGTCATCAGGAATGAAGGGATGACGAACGGAGTTTTAATGAACCAAATAATCTATAATAATTAATGTGTATGATCAACGATAGTCATTCTACTGAGATAGATTTTGAGGAGCGACTCTCTCCACATTTTACGGTGGGCGAGATGCTGCGCTCGGGAAAGGCGGTGGGCATGGGTGTTAAGAATGTGCCTGAGGAGAATCCTGCGCCCGGGGAGGCTTCGAGAGAGGAGGTGATAGAGAACCTTAGGGAGCTTTGTAAATGCGTCTTAGAACCGCTCAGAAGGCGTGTGGGGCGTGTGATAGTCGTGGGAGGTTATCGCTGTGAGGCTGTGAATAGGGCTGTTCATGGGGCTGAACATTCGCAACATTTGCGGGGTGAGGCGGTGGATATTCATGTCACAGGACTGGAAATGTGTCGGAAATATGCGGCAATTCTTGCTCAAACAGACTTCGATCAGATGATTCTTGAGCCAATGGATTCGATGATTAAGCGCTGGATTCACGTCAGCTATAAGCGGAATGGGAAGAATAGACACCAGATTTTGGGGGCTAAATAGGGGAGAAAAGGAGATGAAAGATTTCACTTTTTTGTCGCCGTAGGTCAGTGAAATACGTTTTAAGTAACTGACTGTAAATATTTTAATTATTTACGTGAATATCTTTTCATATTTTTAATCGTTTATGTTTATGATGAAGTATGTTTTTACGTTTTTGTGTTTTCCGACTTTTACCTTTATATTTTTATACGTTTTTGCGTTATTGTGTTTTTAGTTATTTCTGTGTTTATCTTTTTATCTGTTTACGTGTTCATTTATTTACTTGTTTACTCGTTTACTTATTTTTACACTTTTTTGTCGCAGTATGTCTTTTAGGTAGTTGTCCCTCCCCCTTCTTTTTGTGTGGGGAGGGGGTGAGGACTGGCGAATGACATGGACGATGAGGAGTCTTCAGTAATAGGTTTGCCACTTAGTTTTAAGATGGTAGCACACAGAGAAAAGGAGGACACGGAGGAGTAATAAAAATAAAGCGATGTAAGTCACGGAGGCACCGTCGTGCGTGGAGCCACGGAGAGGATTTGCCTCTGTCTTATTAGCGCATTGAGTTAAGATTTCATTTTTTCATTTCAATAATTTCTTTGTTTCACTTTTTAAATTTTCAAGTTATGTCAATCAAATTTCGTATGTATCAGGACAATCGTAAGAACAGCAAGCGCAAGGGTTATTGGTATGCCCGTGCGGTGTCTCCAGACCTTGTCAGTGTTAAGGATCTCGCTCTGCGTATCAGTGAGCGTTGCACCGTAACTGAGCCAGATATCTTGGCTGTCATCAGTGCGTTGGTGTTCGAGATGAATCAGGTTCTCAAGGATGGTAACCGTGTGAAGCTCGACGGATTGGGAACTTTCCGCGTAGGTATTCACTCTCAGGGTGTTCAGAAGGCAGAAGACTTTAACGCACAGAGAGATATCTACGGTGCGCATGTGCTTTTCGCGCCAACGGTGACTATCGATGCGATGAAGCGTCGTGTGAAGACCCTCATCAGCGGTTTGCGTATTCAGGAGGCTGTGCAGTATGATGCGCCTAAGGCTGCCGAGAAGGCGAAGAACAAGGGCAAGAAGAAGGAGAATAAGCCTTCTGCTGGTCCAGAGCCAGGTGAGGCTACTGCCACTACTGAGGGCCACGCATAGTCGATTGGCTTGAGAGATGAGCGTGGGGGAGTAGCGAGTTTGCGCCCCTCCGCTCTCCGTTTACCCTGATTCGCTTATTAGGAAACAATGGCATCGTATGAACGTGACATATTGGCTTCTGATGAGCGAGAGGGATAGGGTGTTGGGTGTTGAATGTTGGGTGATGAGTTTTGCCACTTGTGTTTAGAGTTTGAAGCAATGTCACACGGAGTCACGGAGAGGACGGAGGTAAATGCAATGTTATGGAGGCACCGTCGGTGCATAGAGTGACGGAGCTTGTTTGCCAATTTTATTAGCTTAAATACAAAGCGTTTATTCAAAAATAATTGTCAAGAATCTGTAAACTATACCTCCGTCGCTCTTTGTGCCGTCGGCACCTCCGTAACATTGTGCGTTACCTCCGTCGCCTCTGTGACTCCGTGTGCCTATCACCCCATATTTCGGAAGAACCTTTAGTATTCACTTTTAGTCCAAATCGGCTCGGATACAATGCCGTTAACAAGAAGGGACGGCAGTGTGATCTGCTTGCCGATTGGGCTTTTAATTTATTTAGACGTTATGATTAAACCTATTTGGAAGAATATCCTGCATATTCTCGTTACCGTACTCACAGCGTTAGCAACCACGTTGGGCGTCAGTTCTTGTATGTAAAACTCCTCCCATAAACCCCAGTCTTGGACTTAGACAATCATTGTCAGTCACTTTTTAAGACTTAGTTAGACACTCTTATGTATTTGAAGTACAGGTGCTTACGCTGAAAATAGGCGACGTATATGTAGGTTACGTGCGACTCCATGGGAGGTTGTCCCCGACAGCGAAGTAGCTTCTGTGCGACAAAAAGGGAGTCTTTTTCCTCATTGTTCGACGGATAGGGAGGAGCGGAGAGACGGATAAGGAGGTTTGTCTCCTTATCTTTCTCTTTTCTTTACAAATATGTCATATTTGTGTTCTTTTCCTTTTGTTTTCATTGTTACTAATTTGTTTGCTACTGTTTTTTGTTTGATTTTCTACCTTTGTAATGTTATGTAAATCAAATGATTGTGGAATAGTGCGACAAATTAGTAACTTTCTTCGGTTGAGGCTGTTTGCTGATCTGCGACAAATAGGTAGATTGCTGAAATAATTAAACTTTACACTTTTTTGTCGCAGGATTATATAAATATATATATATTCTAATTCAGAATTCATAATTCAAAATTATTCGAACAAAGTTCTCATCAGTACGTCATAATTATGATTACCGATGTTAACTGTGATTTATCGCTACAATTAACTTGTCAACTTCCAATAAAGAACTACTAATTACGCGAATGACACGAATTACATTACAATAAGTTTTAGCGTAATTCGTAGTCGTTGAAAGTTGAAAGTTGAAAGTTGAAAGTTCAAAGGATAAAAGGATTCGAGAAATTAGTAGTTCTTGAAGGTTCTATGATAAAGAGTAAAATTGTTTTTGTGTTGACGAGTTGACGAGTTAACAAGTTAGACGGGTTAACAAGTTGCTTGTGATAAAGCTAAATTTGTTCTCATGTTACTTTGTCTCTCTTTGAAGTTGACGAGTTGACAAGTTGGACGGGTTGACAAGTTGCTTGTTATAAAGTCTAAAAAAACAGAGCAACAAATTAGCTTGTTACTCTGTTTTTATGATTCTATAAAAGAAGTCTTACTGTTTACGCCCCTCTTTCTCTTAAATCAGCGGTTACGAGTTTGGAGAATCATTGGGGTATCTCGGTAATTAATTACCCCCTCCCCCTTCGGGGAGGGATGGGGTGGGGCTACTTGTTTTCTTGTTTTTACTTACTTTTCTTATTCAGCAGCACATACCCACCTATTCCGCCTAAGATGGAGGCGAGGAAGATACCCAACTTTGCTTGTGTCATCAATAGCTCGTCGGTGAAGGCGAGGGTAGAGATGAACATCGACATGGTGAAGCCGATAGAGGCAAGCATACCTAAGCCCAGCAGTGTGCGACGAGTGATGGCACTTGGAAGGGTTGCCCAACGCATTTTTACCATTAAGAAAGTTGCTCCG